>OHAQ01003260.1_pt1 | contig 11170 bp, 5 predicted proteins | sample 1577111 | NCBI WGS metagenome assembly OHAQ01 (sample SAMEA3541549, study PRJEB24748) | human gut metagenome | biome: human gut; feature: human-associated habitat; material: faeces | place: China | collected 2012 | reverse complement strand
GTTACGTCTTTGATCATTCTTACTTCAAGATCTTCCGACTGAAGAGCGTCACATTGTCGATGTTGAACGAAAGATACTTCATGGTTTTTATCTTACCGTCGGCATCAATCAGACTGTCGGCGTAAATCCTGGCATAATTATAATAAGCCGTGTCACCCGTATGTTTCCACTCCTCCAGCATGGACTTGACCACCAATCCATGTGTATAACCCCAATAAGGTTTCTTCGCCTTTTCTATCATCCAAGGTTCCGGGAAACGTTTCATTTCGGAACGCGCCATGCGTTCACTCCACTGTTCTTCCTTTTCCGTCCTGCCGTCGGTACATCCTAAAATTCCTCCCAACAACAGGAAGGCCATCCACCATTTAATCGCTTTATTATTCATAGTTCACTTATTTTCCTACAATGACATATTCCTCTCCCGCTTTCGTATCCAAGTCGTAGAGATAAGTCTTTTTCAATTCCACTCCATTCAGTTTCGCCTGCTCATTTATCAACGGTTTGCGAACGGCAGGCACAGCATACAACGTATTCGGATTGTCGCCTTTCGCTTTTCTCAACCCCTTGCCCGACAACTTCGTCAAGCAGCGCAGACGGCAGTTACCTCCTTTATGCGATTTAACCACCAACCGGTCTACCTTCCCCGCCTTCCAACGGATATCCAACTCGAAACCTCCGCGGGCAATAATGCCTTTTATCTCGCCCTCTTTCCATACATCGGGCAAAGCAGGCAGCAGATAGATAAAGCCGTCATAGCTCTGCATCAACATTTCCACGATTCCGGCAGTACAGCCGAAGTTTCCGTCTATCTGGAAAGGCGGATGAGCATCGAACAGGTTCGGATACGTTCCTCCTTTTTTCTTCTCGTTGCGGACAAGCGTCAGCTGATCCGTTATCAGTTTATAAGCATGATTTCCATCCAGCAGACGTGCCCACAGGCATACTTTCCACCCCATGCTCCATCCCGTAGAGGGGTCGCCCCGATGAATCAGTGAAGTACGGGCGGCATCAAACAGCTCCGGAGTGCGGTAAGGAGAAATCTGATTACTCGGAAACAAGCCGTACAGATGCGATACATGACGATGCACATCTTCCGGGTCATCCCAGTCGAACATCCACTCCTGCAACTGTCCCCAACGACCGATCTGCATCGGAGCCATCTCCGTCAGACGTTGTTCCAGATGGTCGGCAAATCCGGCATCCGTGCCCAGCAAACGCGCTGTGGTAATAATGGAAGTCCACAGGTCGAAAATCAACTGGTTGTCCATCGTGCATCCTCCGGCAGTAGTAGCCTTATCGTTGCTTCCGGCATGCGTATTCTCCGGAGAGTTACTCGGACAAACCACCAGCCATCCGTGTACAGGTTCTTTCACCATGATTTCGTCAAAGAAACGTCCGGCTTCCTTCATGATGGGATAAGCAGAACGCAAGAACTCCACATCGCCCGTATATAAATACCGTTCCCACAAATGACGGCACAGCCATGCACCGCCCGACGGCCACATGCCCGAAGGAGCCTTGTCCAAAGCTCCCGTAATGCGCCAGATATCTGTATTGTGATGAAGTACCCAACCATCGGCTCCATACATGATTTTCGCCGTCTCACGCCCCGTCTCGCTCACCTCTTTCGTAAGGCGCAGCAACGGTTCGTGAAGTTCACTGAGGTTGGTCACCTCAGCAGGCCAATAGTTCATTTCCACATTGATATTGCACGTATATTTGCTATCCCATGAAGGGAACAGTTTATCATTCCAAATGCCCTGCAAGTTGGCAGGCTGCCCGTCCGGTTGTGAGGAACAAATCAGCAGATAACGTCCGAATTGGAAGTAAGTAGCCACCAGATGGGCGTCATTGGTATTCCCGAAATTCTGCACACGCATATCGGTCGTTACCATCTCCTCTTTATTTGCGCCCAAATCCAGTGAGACCCGGTCCATATACTGTTTAAAGAAAGCCACATGGCTTTTCTTCGCTTCCCTATAATCCTGTTTCAGAGCCTTCGTCAGATAATCTTTGGCACGTTGTACCTGATCTCCCGTAATGTCCTGATAATTATTGAAATTCGTGGCAATAGATACATAGACGACGGCTTCATCCGCATTCTCCACCAGAAGTACACCATCCTTACAACAACTATTTCCACCCTTAATTTTAGTCGCCAGCCTTCCCTGAAACTCTACCTTTCCTTTCAGCCCCTCGTGCCATGAGGACACGCCCGAAAGCGTCACGCAATCCCCATCCGTAGCAATCAGTGCATCCTGATGAGGCGTAGTGAGCACAGCATTGAACGTAATCTTACCCGGAGCATCCGCCGTGAGCCTCACCATCACTACCTGATCCGTGAACGAGGTTATCATTTCCCGTCGGTAGTTCACTCCATCCACCCGGTAGCTTACAACGGCACGGGCAGAGTCCAGACTCAACTCCCTGTAATAATTATCATAACGCGCATGTCCCGGAAAAGCAATCCGCAAGTCACCGAAAGTCTGGTAAGGCATACCCGAATTCGTTTTCGCCATCACCTTCTCCGTCGCCAATGTCTGCGCTTCAAGATACTTGCCGGCAAACACCAGTTCACGCACCTTAGGGATGTACTCCAGCGCATCCGGATTCGCATTGTTATTGGGACGTCCCGCCCAAAGCGTTTCCTCATTCAACTGTAACTGCTCCATAGCCGGATTACCGAACACCATAGCTCCCAAACGTCCGTTTCCTAACGGCAACGCTTCCGTCCACACCTGTGCCGGGCAATCATACCACAACTTATACTCCTGTGCAGAGAAACACACGGAAGACGTCGCTAATAAGATGCAGGCACTCAGCACTATTTTCTTTATCGTCATTGGATTCAATCTTTTTGAACTTACTTCATATACATGAAGACGGACGGATATATGTTTTGTACTTATCAGTCTTAAAAAAATAAGAAGGTGTAGTACAAAAAGCCCCCGGTTACGTCCTATATCAAAACCAAAGTAAATAAGGTAGTATGGGAAAATTAAACATGCGTTCCTGGATGCAGGAAATTATCAATAACCCCAAGCGGGTAGCGGTTCCAATTATGACCCATCCGGGTATAGAATATATCAACAAAACCGTACGCGATGCGGTGACAGACGGATGTGCACACGCCGAAGCCATCAAAGTGCTGCAAGAGAAATATCCATCCGCAGCAGCTACGGTCATCATGGACTTAACCGTCGAAGCTGAGGCTTTCGGAGCGGAAATCGTGTTTCCACAACATGAAGTGCCCAGCGTCACAGGTCGTTTGCTCACGGATGAAGCCGCCATCGAGTCACTGGAAGTTCCGGCACTGAACAGGGGACGTATCGCACAATACCTGAAAGCCAATATGCTGGCAGCCAAAAGTATTGCCGACCGCCCTGTACTGGCAGGATGCATCGGACCCTACTCACTGGCGGGACGACTTTACGATATGTCCGAAATCATGATGCTGATTTACATCAATCCGGAAGCAGCCGCCGTCTTGTTACAGAAATGTACGGATTTTATCACCCGTTACTGTTTGGCACTGAAAGCCACCGGAGTGAGCGGAGTCGTGATGGCAGAACCGGCAGCCGGATTGTTATCCAACGAAGATTGCCAACAATATTCATCCGTCTATGTCAAACAAATCATAGACAAGGTTCAGGATGATAACTTTGCCGTCATCCTGCACAACTGCGGTAATACCGGACACTGCACGCAAGCCATGGTCACCACAGGAGCAATGGGCTACCACTTCGGCAACAAGATCAACATGGTAGACGCTTTGAAAGAAGTTCCTGCGGATGCACTTGCCATGGGTAATCTGGACCCCGTAGGCATCTTCAAGATGAGCACGGCGGAACAGGTAAAGCAGGCAACCCTGCAACTATTGAACGAAACAGCCGCTTACCCGAACTTCGTCCTCTCCAGCGGTTGCGACACTCCGCCTCATGTGCCGATGGAAAATATCGACGCATTTTTTGAAGCATTGGAAGAATATAACCAAGGAAAATGAACCGGAATACAAAAGACATCTTTCCTGAGTTCTCGGAATTAGACATTACGCTGAACGACTTATACGAGGCTATGGGGTATGGAGAGCAGACCCCTGATGATGACATACGTCAGTTCAGTGAATTTATCCTGAGTCAGGCAGCCGAACTGATCCACCCGTGTTTCTGTTTCTACCCGGCAGACGGGCAACTGAAAGACGAGACCTTGCAACTATCGTCCGTCACCCTCGACATTGGAAAGATCATCAGCAGACAGTTACGTGGAAGCGAACGTTTCATCATCTTCGCCGCCACTGCCGGACATCAATACGAAGAATGGACAAAGCGGCTGGAAGAAGAAGGTAACCTCGTAGCCCTATACATGGCGGATTCCTTAGGCAGCATCATCGCCGAAAAGACGGCAGACCGGATGGAAGCAGCCCTCGAACAAATGCTCCTGCCGGAAGGATTGCTGCACACCAACCGTTTCAGTCCCGGATATTGCGGCTGGCACGTTTCCGAACAGCAGCGTCTGTTCTCCCTCTTTCCCACCCCGCACCCTTGTGACATCCACCTGACGGATTCCAGTCTGATGCTACCCATCAAGTCGGTCAGCGGAATAATAGGCATCGGAAGCAAAGTAAGAAAACTGGAGTATTCCTGCGGATTGTGTACACTGGAAAGCTGTTACAGACGCCGTATAAAATGAGTAATTACTGACTTCACCTCTTCACCATAAAAGGATAAGTAGTTAGCGGATAAGCAATTAAAGTGAAAGCAGTTCATTTTTTGAACTGCACCCCGAAAAGTAGAATCAAACATTTTCATATCTAAATTTAGAGAACTTGGTTCGCGGATGACGCTGAAAAGGCTGATTATGACGGATTAATAATCTTAAAATCCGTCTTCATCTGCTCAATCCGCGTCATCTGCGAACCATCGGCTTTTTTAATTGAGCTTTAACAGCGGAAGTGACTTGTCACGAAAAATAGTGCCTTCACCCTAACAATCTATCCCCCAACTACTAAAGTGCAATTCGTGATAAGTGAAGGCAAGTCAAAGTAAAAGTTGAATAACAGCTAAATCAACAAAATGAGTGAACGAAAACGTATCATTGGGTAATTAAAAAGATATACGGTCGTTTGATTACGAAGATACGGTCGATTGTTTGCAAACTCCTATCGTTTGCAAACAAACGACCGTATGCTAAACAAGTCTCCAAACCGTTACTTATTTCTATCATCAATCCAAGAAAAACATAAACAGTTATATATCAACAATTTGTAAGGATAATATATACAAAGAGTAGCAAAGCACTAAGCACACTTACAGCACTTATTTACCTAAAAATCAAAGTTTTATTAAGTCTGCATTTATCACGCTTTTTATTTGGATTATCAAAAATTAACTATTACCTTTGTGAAATCAGACCTTAGAACAGACAAACCATAAAAAAGCGATTTTTATCGATTCCTATTCTAAGCATACATACAAAATAAAAACATAAAGGTACACAGCAGCTTGAAAGGAGGAAAAACTAACTGAGTACACGATAAACTAACTATTTTTACTAATCGCTTAAAATCAAACTATTATGAAAAAGCTTGTACTTATTTGTTTAGCATGTGCATATACTGCATTATCTTTCGGACAGATGAAAATAGATTCTTTGGGACAGGTACTGATTAATGACGTGGAAGATCACTTCTATAAACTTATAGGACCTTTTGAACCGGGTGGAGGATCAATACATTTCACAAATACTTCAATTCCACCGGCGCTGACAATGTATAGAATGTTCGCAAAAGCATTCAATTCATACGGTTGTGCCAATTTTGCTACAGAATCAGCTACAAGTACCGCATTAGGGTGTGGTACAGGTGGTTTGATACATTTCTATGTAAAAGGCGATGGCAGTATATATACTGACGAAGGTCTTGTTCAATTATCAGACAGCACTCAAAAAGAGAATATAGAAACACTACCTTCTACAATGGACAAGATTAAACAGCTACGGGGTGTTACATTCAATTATAAACATGACACAGAAAACTCCATTTCCACTTTATCCAACGAAATTGAAACGATAGAAGAACTAGGTGCTACCCCTGAAATCAGTCAGCAAATAGCAGAGGAGCAAAGCCAGAAACGTATCGGACTAGTAGCTCAAGAAGTAGAACAGGTCTTTCCTGAAGTAATCCGTACCTCTTATAGCGGAACGAAAGGTATCATGTATGGAGATTTGGTCGGAGTACTGATTGAGGGCATGAAAGAATTACAAGACAGTCTGAACACCCAAGCCGTACAGATTGCTGAACTTCAACAGCAAATCAATGAAATAAAAGCAACACTATCAGGAGGTTCTCAGCCTAAAAAAGCACCTCAAAGCACTGCAAACAACAAGTTTAAAGACGCCGTGCTCTATCCCAACACGCCCAATCCGTTCAACGAAGAGACCACTATCTCCTACCGCCTGTCGGCAAATGCCGGTACAGCAGCGATTTGTATTTATGATCTGAACGGCAGGCAACTGAAAAGCTATGCTTTGGATGTCAATACGATCAGTGGAGAAGTAAAAATCTCGGCATCGGAACTGATTTCAGGTATGTATATCTATGCCCTGATTATTGACAATCAGGTGATAGATTCTAAGAGAATGACGCTGACCGGTCACAATTAAATCAATATTAATCTATCGTTTATGAAAAAATATATATTACTAATAGGTATTTTACTTCCTACCGTTTTGATGGCTCAACTAACCGCTGAGTTCAACATAAACGGAGAAGAAATATCTTTCAATCAGTGGGGTAATTATGATAAAGTAATGTTCGGAGATCAATTTCTGAACGAAATCGGAAAACCGGAACTGCCCTTTGTCACGAAGTCGTTTGTAATCCCCAATAATGTGAGTGTCTCCGAATTACAAATTCAGGTGACAAATGAAAGAAAGCTGTCCGGCTCTTACTATATCTACCCCGCCCAGCCTCCACAGACCGTGAACGAAACGGAACCGATTCCTTTCGTTGAACCTGACGCATCTGTTTATAACTCTTTATCCGCTTATCCGAAAGACACGGCAATAATTGCTTCCGACGGAATCATCCAGGGTTATCATGTAGTAACCATCGCTTATTATCCGATCATCTATATTCCCGGCAATAGAGAGTTATATATCCGCGACCTATCCGTCACTCTGAATTACCGGACGAGCTTTACCGCAACCACTTCCCCCAACATCTCTTATAATCGTGCCCTATTGGCAAAAGGTTATGTAAAAGCGATGGTGGAAAATCCGGAAGATGTAGACCGATATGCCGATAATTCTAACGTAATTCCTCAGAAAGTATCTCTGAACAAAGGGCAAAGTGCAGCCAACACAAGAGGAATCAATATCATGGAAGAGATCATACCCGACTATATCATTATTACCCGGGACAGCCTGAAAGATACTTATAAAAAGCTGGCAGACTGGAAAACAAAAACAGGTATACCAACCCTCATAAAAACACTTGAAGAAATAGAGGTAGACTACAGAGGATCGGATTTACCGGAAAAGATCAGGAATTACCTGTTGGATGTTAAAAAGAGATGGAATGGAAACAGTATGTTCGTCCTGTTAGGAGGTGATACGGATGTTGTTCCGGCAAGATTGGCGTATGGCTACAAAGAACATTCTAATTATACGGCTGATATTTATTATGTGGCAGACAGCGTTAGTTGGAATCCTTCTACTTATAATCTATCTTCTAACTCAGACACAGTTTTCCAATCATCTTCTTATATAGGCAGATTACCATTGAAAACAATTAAAGAAACCTGTACATTTATTAATAAGCTTTTAACTTATGAGAAAGCAAATGATAAAAATGTAGATTATTCTTATTTTGAAAACTCATTAATAGTTGCATCTTTTCTAAATGGTCCAAAGGATACATCAGGAACGTATATAAATGAAATTTTCAATCATTGCTTAAATAGAGGTAATAATTATTGGTATATGTTCGACCATTTTAAATGTACGAGTACAAATGATCATATTTATAAACAAACCTATGATTATTCTGACGCCACCAAAGGAGAAGAACTGAATAAAAATAATTTTTTATCTGCTTTGCAAAATGGACGTAACTACGGACAATTCCATTTCGTATATCATCTAGACCATTCCTGGCAAAGCCATTTAGGAGCTTCAGCAAAAACAAAAGGTATGTATATTTTCAACAAAGATATTGATGATTTACCTGATACTTTCTATCCTAAAGTTATTTTATCAAGTGGATGCCATCCGGGAAGAGTAGATAAAGACTGTATTGCAGAACATTTATTCAAGAAAACTCATGGTGGTGCTGTAGCTTTTTTAGGAAATACGGATGTTGGATGGGCCGAGGAACATTTTCAACTGAAAGAATTTCTGGATATTGCTTTAAAAAAAGATGTCTCTTCAAAAGAACAATATAGTTTAGGTTACATACATTCTAAGACATCTAAAAAATATACACCTTATTGGCGATTCCACCTTCTAGGTGACCCCACAACACTTATGTGGACATCTACCCCTAAAAACCTACAGGTAACAGTCACTCCAAGTTCTATCAACAGCGGAGAAAATGAAATAACTGTTACGGTAAAAAATCTCCCTACGGGACAGCAAGCCACTATCTGCCTGATGAAAGATGAAGAGGCCTATGCCACCCGGATGGTGAATAATGCAACACCCCAGAAGTTCACATTTGCCCCAAATACCTCAGGAACATTGAATGTAACAGTCACAGCACACAATTTCAGACCTTTTGAAACCACTATTCCGGTCAAAGCAAATGAAAATCCGGCGGTTTATATTCAAAATCTGATTTTTGATGATGATAGAGACGGAAACAGCATCGGTGACGGCGACGGACATCTAGATGCAGGAGAAACCATAGAACTAACCATCGACATGAAAAACGGAGGCAGCACTGTGCTCAACAATGCCAAAGGTACACTAAGCTGTAGTTCTCCTTATATCACCTTGCTTAATAGTGCAGCGGAATTCGGAAAAATATCCACGACAGAAACGGTACGTTCAAAAAGTAAATTCAGATTCCATATCGATAAGAATACACCTGAAATTCGGAAAAGTGACTTCGATGCAATAGAATTTACTCTTAAAATAACAGACGGCACGGAACCCATCAACACCAATACATTTAAGATTGATGTCGAGGCTCCGGAACTGGAACTGCGAGATCAGAGTATACTAAATAACGGAAACGACCGATACTTATTTATAGATTTGATGAATGTAGGCAAAGGTTCCGCCACCGGACTTATAGCCCAACTATCTTCCGATCACTCGTCCATTCAAACGATTCAGTCACAACCCTCTTCATATCCGGTTATCGATAGGAATGAAGTAAAAGGAAATACACAAGGCTTTCTATTCCGGATAAATCCTGCCTATCAAATGGATGCCAATGTTTATTTCACATTAACTGTAAGCAATGAATACGGCAAGACATGGACTTTCAATCGATTCAAGCCGTTAGAAAAAGGTAAACAAATAGCAGTCAATAATATAGCGACAACCTCTTCCTATACCACCATTGAATTGAATTGGCCCATAGATACATTATCAACAGGTTATAATGTTTACAGAAGCACCAACGGAAAGTACGAAAACTATGTAAAGTTAAATACCTATCCGCTTACATCTTCTTACTTTCAGGATATGGATGTAACACCGTTTGCAACCTATTATTATAAAATAGCCGGCATATCGAAATCAGGGAATCAGGGACCACTGTCTGAAGCGGTAAAAGGTATGGTTTCTTTTCCACTGATTGAATCGTTTCCTCGTATCATGGAGTCTCAATGTGACTCTTACAGTTCTGTTAATGTAGCAGATATCAACTATGATGGATACCAGGAAATATTTCTTACTACAAAAATTGCATCCAATAAGAAAAGTCTTCTCATCGGATTAACTCATGAAGGTGAAGAGCTATTGAATCCAAATCCTGTATCAATTCACGGAATATGGACTTTTCCAACTATAGTTAGAGGAACTCCGGCTATTGGTGACATAAAGGGAAATGGAGAACAAACATTAATTCTCCCCACTTGGAATGATACTATCTCCCAAAATCAAATATTAAGTTGCCTCTCAATGAAAGACACGGACGGAGATTATATGTTGGATAAATATTGGGAAAATAATACAGGAATGTCTTGTTTTCGAGGTTCCATATTAGCTAATGTAGACAACAGTACGGATGGAAGTCTGGAAATAGTGCAAAAAGGAAATGGAACCTCAAAAGTGAAGATTTTTGATAACGACGGACGTTTAAAATACAGTTTTGGAGAAGGAAGTACTTATTCCATGCCGGCTGTTGCGGATCTTGATAATGACGGAGATAAAGAAATCATTTTCTGTAACAACAATCAAGGAATATCTATTTATCATCATAATGGAACTCTATTTGGAAAAACTGATCCATTTTGGGGAGAAGAAATAGATTTATCATCTTCACCTGTCGTCTGCGATATAGATAATGATGGACGAAAAGAAATAATTGTGGCTCAGAAACGAAGTTATCAAAGTCATATTTATGTTGTCAATCTAGACGGAAAACTTGTTTCCGGATGGGACGGTTCACAAAGCATTGCTTATAGCGGTTCTAATAACAGCGGACTTGATCATATGGTATCCGTCGGAGATATAAATGGAGACGGAAAACTTGAAATAGTAGCATTAGGGACGGATATGATTAAAGCATGGAGTAATAATGGAAAGACAATCTTTACGAAAGATGTAAAATATCTTTTTCCGGATGACGCATATATAGCAAATATAAATGTTCCTATTTTGGCTGACGTAGACGGTGACGCTATTGCAGATATTGTCTTTGGTCTAGACGATAAGATATGTGCATTGCATGGTGATGGCTCTGAAGTTTTGGGATTTCCTCTATATATGAATACAACAATTGCTGGAAATGTTTGCGTTTCAGATATTGACAAAGACGGAAAGAATGAAATAATAGCGATAGATAATAACAATTCCTATGTCTACGCATGGAAGACAAACGGAAATCCGAATGCCATTGAATGGGGAAGTGAACGACATGACAATCATAACACAGGAGAATACGGGAACATTTTTTTTAATGTAACTGTCGCAACAGGTTTCAATAAGATTGCGTCGAATG
>OHAQ01003244.1_pt1 | contig 11213 bp, 8 predicted proteins | sample 1577111 | NCBI WGS metagenome assembly OHAQ01 (sample SAMEA3541549, study PRJEB24748) | human gut metagenome | biome: human gut; feature: human-associated habitat; material: faeces | place: China | collected 2012 | reverse complement strand
ATTATTATACGCTATTTCTCGTCAAAAATCAACCATTTGTTGTGACAGAGCCTTTTATTTTTATGTAGATGGTTGTGTTTCAATCCACGCACCCGCGTGGGGTGCGACCCGTCGCTGAAATGCAGGTCCAGCTTGACCTGCCGGTTTCAATCCACGCACCCGCGTGGGGTGCGACCTCAGGCGCACGAAGCTGGCCAGACCCATATGGCTGTTTCAATCCACGCACCCGCGTGGGGTGCGACGCCAGGCGCAGGCAATGCAGGCGCTGCACCCGAGTTTCAATCCACGCACCCGCGTGGGGTGCGACGGGTAACGTCCTGCCTCTTTTTTCCGCCCGTCGGAGTTTCAATCCACGCACCCGCGTGGGGTGCGACGTCATCATACAGGCCGCCGTGCATGGTGTGAGCTTGTTTCAATCCACGCACCCGCGTGGGGTGCGACAAGCCAAGCCAAGTCCATGAGGGCTGGTCTGGCCGTGTTTCAATCCACGCACCCGCGTGGGGTGCGACTTTTATTCGATGACCTGCACGCCCTGCGCGTTGCCGTTTCAATCCACGCACCCGCGTGGGGTGCGACTCTGTGGTAAAGAACCAGACTTTGACGGATGGCTCGTTTCAATCCACGCACCCGCGTGGGGTGCGACTGTTTTCCTCTATAACCCGTCTTCTTTCACCGGTAACGTTTCAATCCACGCACCCGCGTGGGGTGCGACGTATGCGTCGGGCGTGGAACCGCAGCGCGACGGTGTTTCAATCCACGCACCCGCGTGGGGTGCGACCACCCGGCAAGCGCCATCATAGCTGCAAAGGAAAGTTTCAATCCACGCACCCGCGTGGGGTGCGACTCTTGTGCCGTTATGATATTCATGCCAGTATCCGGGTTTCAATCCACGCACCCGCGTGGGGTGCGACCGGCTGTCAACCCGTTCGCGATGCTGCTTTTCTGCTGTTTCAATCCACGCACCCGCGTGGGGTGCGACGTTCTTCTTCCACCTGCTCCAGCACACCATAGCGGCGTTTCAATCCACGCACCCGCGTGGGGTGCGACCAAAGACAGATATCAGTTTTCAATCCGGCAATCCTGTTTCAATCCACGCACCCGCGTGGGGTGCGACATGACACCCGCTTCATCTATGTCATGTGGGACACCGAGTTTCAATCCACGCACCCGCGTGGGGTGCGACGCGGCCGCTGCATGGCTGCGCGGCGCGGCATACGAGGGTTTCAATCCACGCACCCGCGTGGGGTGCGACCAGCATCAGCGCGCTGTCGGGCCGGGTGGACAGCCTGGTTTCAATCCACGCACCCGCGTGGGGTGCGACGCTGGGCGCAGTCGCTCGGGCTGGTGGCCGTGTAGTTTCAATCCACGCACCCGCGTGGGGTGCGACTTCCCATCCATCAGCTTTCATCTGCTTCCACAGAGTTTCAATCCACGCACCCGCGTGGGGTGCGACGTTCTGGGCGATGTTCTGCAGCGCGCCATACCCCATGTTTCAATCCACGCACCCGCGTGGGGTGCGACAGGACCACGGCCCCGTCGTAGTCACGCAGCTCGGGTTTCAATCCACGCACCCGCGTGGGGTGCGACGCCAGCCATACGCATGGTTATTCGAGATTTTTGACCGTTTCAATCCACGCACCCGCGTGGGGTGCGACAACGCATGGGCACCGCCCAGGAGATCGCCGATGCCGTGGCGTTTCAATCCACGCACCCGCGTGGGGTGCGACTTAGCGACCTTCTTTCGGTTCTCCAAGCTAAGGAGTTTCAATCCACGCACCCGCGTGGGGTGCGACGGCTTCGCATTGGCTGTAGAGGACACAAATAGCAAGTTTCAATCCACGCACCCGCGTGGGGTGCGACCCGCCCACTTGCCCTTGACATGCCGCATGAGTTGCGTGTTTCAATCCACGCACCCGCGTGGGGTGCGACCCCACAGCCGACATCACATTGGCTACGTCCACGGTTTCAATCCACGCACCCGCGTGGGGTGCGACAGCCTACCACCGAGCGCTGTACACTTGGATGGCTGTTTCAATCCACGCACCCGCGTGGGGTGCGACACTGTGCCATTCGTGCCATTCCAAGATCACTGCTGTTTCAATCCACGCACCCGCGTGGGGTGCGACGTCAGCTTAGTCAACCACGCGGTAACGTCTTTCAGCGTTTCAATCCACGCACCCGCGTGGGGTGCGACATCGCAGCCAAGACGTTTAGCAGCGGATTCAAGGGTTTCAATCCACGCACCCGCGTGGGGTGCGACCGCCCAGAATTGATTTTGATTCGACCACTGTGCCTGTTTCAATCCACGCACCCGCGTGGGGTGCGACGGGTCCGTCCCTTCAGCAGTCTGCAATACTTCAGAGTTTCAATCCACGCACCCGCGTGGGGTGCGACACGGCACGACCGATAGATTGACCCGCGTCAGCGAGGTTTCAATCCACGCACCCGCGTGGGGTGCGACGATCTCGGCCGCGTTGAGCTTGAGGCCCTTGAAGATGTTTCAATCCACGCACCCGCGTGGGGTGCGACCGGCCAGCCCCTTGATCTGGGCTCCCAGCGTCCTGTTTCAATCCACGCACCCGCGTGGGGTGCGACTTCCGCCCACTGTTTGCGGTAGCGCCCCACGCATGTTTCAATCCACGCACCCGCGTGGGGTGCGACGGGCTGTTTGCTCAATTCAGAGACCACGGTGCGGGAGTTTCAATCCACGCACCCGCGTGGGGTGCGACACGTGCCATCCTCGCATGGCCGAACACAGGAGCCGGTTTCAATCCACGCACCCGCGTGGGGTGCGACTGTTTCCATGTTTTATCCAGTAGATTCCCGTGATTAGCAAATCCTTTTCGAGGATGAAAAAAGATTCAGGGCAAAGGCAGGACGTTTTTTCAAACTGGAAATATATTTTTTAATGATATCAATATATAACAGGTATCGATATCCTGCCGGGAAAAGACGCCCCATAGAGGTCCTCGATCAGAATATCAGCGGACCTTCCGGATCGTAGGCTGCCTTGACGCCGATATGCTCTATCTTGCTTCGCCAGTGGTTCCCCAAAAAATAGAAGCGCAAGCTGTCCCGTTCCGGGTCCATCTCGTCCAGGAGCTGCGCACGCAAGACCTGCCATTGGGCATTATCGAGCAGGCACTCAAAAACAGAAAACTGGACCCGCTGCCCCCAGCTGGTGCAAAGCCTGGCTATGCGGCGCAGCCTGCGCTTGCCTGCGGCATCCTGTGTATTCACATCATAACTGACAAGGACGACCATGATCACCTCACGACAAAGGGGGGATAGGCTTCCAGATCATCACGAAGGGTCCTGGCCAGCAGGCGGGCCTGGATGAAAAAAACAAGGCCGACCGCCATGCGTTCATGGAGGAAGGGATGCTCCACGTCGTCCTTTTTTCTTTCCTGCCAGGCAACGATGACCTTTTTTCGGCTTTTTTCCTTCATGGTGACGGCTCCCGACGGTGCGCGGATGAAGTCCTTTGCCGTCAGCTGCTGTCGGTTGATGAGCGACAGGGCCAGCCTGTCCGCAAGATACGGACGAAATTCTTCCATGATGTCCAGCGCCAGGCTTGCCCGGCCGGGGCGTTCCCGATGGAGAAAGCCGACGGCCGGATCCAGGCCGACGCTTTCGCACGCGCTGCGGATATCATGGGCAAGCAGGGTATAGAGAAAGGAAAGGAGACAGTTCACCTCGTTCATGGGAGGGCGCCTGCTCCTTTGTTCAAAGACCATGCCCCCGGCACGGCATTGGGGACGGATGAGCAGATCGAAGGCTCCGAAGTATGTCCGGGCGGCATCGCCTTCCAGCCCTCGCAGGGTCTCCAGGTCGTCTTCCCGGCGGAGCTGCCTGAGGGTATGGCCCAGGGATTCGATGGCGGCGGACAGGGCCGGAAGAGGGGCGTTGCGCGCCTGTCGCATGAGTATGGTCCTGCAGTTGGCCACCTTGCCTATCAGGAAGGAGCGCGCAAGGTCGGCCGTCTGCCGGGGGCTGTCGGTCGCGCGGTACTGGGCCCGGCGCAAGAGCACGTTCCCCCTGGTCGGGCCCTGGACAGACGCCATGAAACGGCCGCTCTCGGAAAACCAGGAGACCGTGACGCCCAGTGCCGCACAATGTTCCAGAAGATACGGGCTGCAACTTACCCGGCCAAAGCAGGCGATGGACTGGAGTGTATGCAGTGGGATGGTCCCAAGGCGCTGTCCGTCATGGTGCAGCTCCACACATTCCCCCTGTTTGGAGAGCCAGGTATCCTGCGTGGTGACGAACAAGGTATTCAGATAGCGTTTCATCCCTCTTCCTCACACAGTTTGTCCAGATAGACGGAAACAGCAGGCGGCGAACCGGGCATGCAGCAGGCCGCAAGCGAGCAGGAAGAACAGACGGCGCTTTTTTGTGCGGAGGGCAGCCGGGCGCTTGCCAGCATCTCCCGCACGGCCGCGACGGTCCGCTCCGTTTTTTCCCGAAGCTCCGGGCTGAACCGCACCACCGTACGCCGGTGAGGCGTGCCGTAAAACAGGGCCCCTTCGGGGATGGACGTGGCAAACATCTCTTCCAGACACAGGGCTTGCCCGCAGAGCTGGATGCTGTCCGCCAGGCAGTCTCCATGGGGAGAGCCTTTTTTATATTCCACCGGGTAGGGCCGCCATCCTCGGCCGTCGCGGTGGAGCTCCACGGCATCAGATTTGCCGCGGAGCCCCAGCCGCGCGGAATGGAGCTCAAGGTCTGTGACGATCCTGACGCCGTCCCGCAGCCGGGTCTCCCCGCTGTGGACGGACTCGTGCAGCAGGCGTCCCGCGGCGGTGTGCTCGTTTTCCGTCCATATCTGTTCCATATGGATGAGCGCGCACTGCCGGGGACAGACCACATAATGCTGCAGGGCGGACAACAGGATGTCGTGCATGGCTACAGGCGTTCTTCCACACTGATGCCTTCAGGGCAGGTGCCTTCCAGCGTGACGGCATAATCCGCAAAGCCGCGGGCCGGGCCTTCAGTGGTGCGGCGGCAGTGCACCATATCGAAAAGCTTTTGTGCGGGCGCGTTGCCCATGCGTTTTTCATGCTTGAAGATGAACAGCTTGCGGGCGCCCATCTTGCCGCGTGCCGCTGAGCGGTCATGCTCGAACATGTTGCTGAGCGCCTCCCACAGCAGGTCCAGGTCGTCATCGGCAAAGCCGCTTTTTTCCGCCAGCGGGACGGAAACAAAGCCCTCCATACGATACAGGCCGTAAGGCACGATGAACTTGCGGCCCATGGTGCGCTCTTTTTCCAGGTCTTTTTCATTGGTCACGGCCATACGCGTGATGCTCACCTCGGCAGGGACGACGGGCTCCACGCTGCGGGCAAAGGTCAGCTGCACCGGGCCGCGTACCTGACCGCAGTTCACTTCCGTGCTCATGACAGCGCCGAAGGTACGGATGTCGAAAAAGTTCTCGCACATCCAGGCCGTGACGGCGCGGGCATCGTCAGGCTTTTTGGGCAGCTTTTTGGATTCCGCCTTCAGCGACAGGGCCGTGTAGGCTTCCTGGTTCTTCTGGTTGAGCACGGCTTTTTCCTGCACATAGATCCGGTAGCCGGTGGCTCCTTCCTTGGCCAGCTCCACATAATTGCGCACCTTGCGCTTGAGGCAGACGTCCGTCACCAGCCCCAGGCCGGTCTCGGGGTCGATGCGGGGCATGTTGCCGGCGTCGGGATCGCCGTTGGGGTTGCCGTTCTCCACGTCGAAGAAAAGCACGAAGTCATAACGGTTCGTGATGGCAGGCATGGCAGTTCTCCTTAGTTTTCGGCGTCGTCAGCCGTCTTTTTCTGATAGAGTGCGTTGTTCTGATGATAGTAGCCCAGCATGAAGCGGCCCTGATCCTCCAGCGAGAGCACAGGCGGAAAGACCGTCATGCCGTCCATGATCTCGCTTACCAGACGGGAAAAGCGGATGTCGTAGCCGGGATGCTGCTTGGCACTTTTGGAGATGTGGAACTGGGCCGTCTTCAGCAGCTGCGGGAACACCAGGCAGGGCCGCGTCGAGGCCGCGCCGATGTAGCGTTCCCGGAGCGACGCGTTCACGCTGCCCAGCGCGTCGGTCTGGGCTTTTTCCAGGACCGCGAACAGGCGGCCCAGCCGGTAACCCTTGTTCTGTTTTTCCTTGTCCAGTGACATGGTGGCTCCTTTTGCTGTCGTATCGCAAAGATGGGCCTTGATGAGCGCGGCCCGGTAATAGGTGACGTTCTTGTCCGCGTGGATGCGCTGCAGGGCGGCAGTGTACATGCTTTGCGGCCAGGCACGCCCCAGCAGGATGCTGCGCAGCAGCTGCCCGCCGAGCAGGGGCGGGATGTTTTCGGATTTTTGCAAGGGGGCAAGGTCCCGCAGCAGCTGCCACAGGGCGGGGTGCTCCTCTTCGCCGGGGTAGCGGCGTTCGATGGCCAGGTCGCGATACCAGCGGCCGAAGCGTTGCAGCAGATTGCCGAAGGTGTCCGTCACCCAGAGACGGACGCCCAGCCGGGCGGCATTGGGGGAAAGTCCGAGTACGAAAAAGCGCACGCTGGTGTCGATACCGTCATCTTCGCTGACGGGGCGGCCGCAGGCCATGGCCGTCAGCAGGGAGCGAACCTTGTGCAGCAGGGCGCTGTCCTGCGTCTGCTCGGTGGCGTCGAGACCGTCGAACAGGGCCCCGAGCAGGGATTCCTCCGCGCAGGCCCTGTCCGTCCAGAAGACGATGCTGTCTTCCCCCAGGCGTACGACCTGTTTGTGCTCCTTTTGGAGCAGGTAGTTCAGGGCCGTGGTATAGCCGCGGGCCGCGCGCGGGCTGACAGGGGCATTTTCGCTTTGTTCCTTGCCGAAGGACTGGAACGAGTTGCAGGTGAACGAGATGAGACGGGCCCCCGAGGTCTGGGCGCCTATGACGCCTTTGATGACGGGATGCACTTTCAGGATGGGGCCTTCCCTGCCCGTGACGAGGCACTGGCCCTGCGGGCATTCCTGTCCGTCGAGATTGTCCAGCCAGATCCGCTGCAGGGCGGGGTGTTCGTGCAGGAAGCCCTCTTCGCCCTGGAGCCGGAAGACCAGGTTGCTGTCCAGAAGGGCCTGACGTTCCGGCAGGCTTTGGAGCATCTCCGGCTGCCAGCGGTCCAGAAAGGCCAGCAGGGCGCGGGCGTGTTTGTCGTCCGCATCCTGCAGCAGTTTCCTGTGGAGCGCGTGGAAGGCTGCCGCGGTCTCCGGGCTGGGGCGTGTATCGTCCTTTCCGTCAACGCCCAGCACATACGCCGCGTCATCCCAGAGCATGTTCGGGAGCAGTTCCTTTTTCCGCCGCCGTGCCGCCGGGACGGACATCTTGCGCGGCTTGCCTTTACTGTCGCGCAGGTCGCGGACAGATCTCAGGCTGCCGTCTTCAGCGATGACCAGGGCAAAGGAGATCTCCGCGCTGCCCGTTGCCGGGCCTGCGTCCATGGCCGGTTCTTCGTGGAGGAAGCGGTCTTCGCCTTCAAGCTGGAAGACCAGGCGGCTGCCCAGCAGGGCCTGACGTTCGGGCAGGCTGTGGAGCATCTCCGGCCGCCAGTGATCCAGAAAGGCCAGCAGCGCTTTGGCGTGTCTGTCCGGGCAGGCATCGAAACGCTCATGATGCAACGCCAGGAAGGCCTGTCGTTTTTCCGGGGAGGGGCAGGAATCGTCACGTCCGTCGATGCCGAGGACGTAGGAGGTCTTGTCCCACAGGAAGTTGGCGGCGACATTGCTCGATCGGCTGACCGCCGCCGGTACGAAACGGCGCAGCGGCTTGCCTTTGCTGTCGCGCAGGTCATGCACGCCTTTCAGGCTGCCGTCTTCGCCGATGACCAGGGCAAAGTGGATGGCTTCGGCGCTCATGCCTTCGGGCGGCATGCCGGACTGGGGATCCTGCGTCATGCGTTCGTAAAAACGGTACAGTTCTGTCAGATACATAGGGTTTCCCTTTTCCAGCGGGCCACGTCGATGATCCCCTGTTCCAGGCGCGGACGATAGAACAGGGGCTTCATGCCGTGGGCATAGTCGATGTCGTACAGCATATAGCCGAGATCGCGCGGCGCATCGTGGACCAGGCTGGAGGCGGGCATCGCATCCTCTTCTTCCAGAAGGGAAAAATAGGCGGGGAACTCACGGCAACCCAGACAAGGCTGCTGGAAGCACTCGCCATTCCGTGCGCGGCGCCGAAAGATGTCGATGTGCTTGCCTTCGTTGTCCGACGGGCCGGCTTTGTCCGTCAGCTCGAAATGGGCCTCGATGACGTAATCCACATGCCGCAGCAGCAGGGTGGCCCGTTGCTGGCGGCATTCGTCGGCGAACAGGTACAGGGGCGTGCCGTTCTTTGCCGCATTTTTGACGCTTTTCACGCTGGGGCCCTTTTCCGAGACCTCGTTGCGCCGGATGCTGTCGAACACGATGGGGTTCAGGACGTGGATCCTGTCCACGAGCCAGCGTATGGCCGGTTTCCAGTGGATGGCTTCAAGGATGCCGCGCATCGCCGATGGCGTGGGGACATCATAGCTGCAGCGTTCCCCCTTGTTTTCCGGGCGGGTGAACAGGGCATAGTCGCCCCGGACCCGTAATCTGACTCCGATCATGGGAGCCTCCTTTCAGTTGCTGTCCTTGCCGGGATCTTCCCGGCCTGTCTGGCGGATCAGAAAACCAGATCTGCCGAGGAGATGCCGTCCGCCATCCGCACATCCAGTCCGGTGTCCTCCGCATAGCCCAGACCGCCGCTGAGCAGGTACACGCAGTCATGGAGGCACTCCAGCCGGCCGGCCTGTTCCATGGCTTCCCGTTCCCAGCGATAGACCTGGACGCTGTAGGATTGCAGCCTGCGGAACACCCGGGAGGGGAGGGCCTGCTCGTTGCGCAGGCAGGTGCGCAACTCTTCCGGGAGCTGGGATTCGATGACCACGCTATCCGTTTGAGATTCGATAAACTGGAATGTTCTGTCGATCTCCGCAAAATCCGCATCCAGCTTGGGGATGCGGTAAAAGCGCGGGTCCAGGGCGGCATTGGAGGAGGTGACGAGCTTCATCTTCCGGAGGATGGCGTGCTCATCGAGCAGTTCCGGGTGGCTGTACAGGGCCTGGAAATAACGCCGGATGGTCGCGGGCCCGAACAGGTCGTCCGCATCCTGGACAAGGGCACAGGCCTCGCGTCTGCGGTTCAGGTCGGCGGCCCGGAGGGGAACGGGCTGTTCGCCGTCAAAGACGCAGACCTGCCCACGCTCCCGTTCTCCATGCCTGTTGCAGCGCCCGGCTGCCTGGGCAATGACATCGAGGCCGTTGCGTTCGCGGTAGACCACGGGAAAGCTGATATCCACGCCGCACTCGATGAGCGAGGTGCTGATGACACGGCAGGGAAGGCCGCTGGCCAGCCTTTCCCGTATGGTCTGCAAGGTGCGGCTGCGGTGGCAGGGCGTCATGTACGCGCTGAGATGGAAAAGATCCTCGTTTTTGCCGCATCGCTCGAACAGCGCGCGGGCATGGCGCCGTGAATTCAGGATGCAGAGCACCTGGCGCTCCGCCAGCAGGCGTGCGCCCAGTTCCGCATCGGTGAGCATGGGCTCAAAGGTCGTCCGCACGCGTTCAAAGATCCTGAACAGGGCCGGGAGGGTCGCTTCGGGCACCAGGCTGCGGACTTCGTCCGGCTCAAACCCGCAGGGCAGGGCCGTGGAGCGCAGCAGGGCCGGCTGGGTGGCCGTGCAGAGGACGATGCTTGTCCCGTAGTGCCCGGCAAGGCTGCGCAGGGCTTCCACGCAGGGGGCGACAAAGGGCACGGGGATCATCTGGGCTTCGTCGAGGATGACCACACTGCGGGCGATGTTGTGCAGCTTGCGGCAGCGGGAAGGCTTGCAGGAAAACAGGGATTCGAAAAACTGGACGGACGTGGTGACGATGACGGCTGCTTCCCAGTTTTCCGTACTCAGCCGGTATTGCAGGCTGGCCGTGCTTTCGTCATCGCCTTCGTCGGGATGGACGAAATTGCTGTGGTGTTCCAGCACCACCTCATCGCCGAGCGCCTCGCGGAATATTTGGGCGTTCTGCTCGATGATGCTGGTGTAGGGCACCACAAAGATGATGCGGCGCAGATCGTGCCGGATGGCGTGCCGTATGGCGAAAGACAGCGAGGAGAGCGTCTTGCCCCCTCCGGTCGGGACTGTGAGCGAGAACAGGCCGGGAGCGGCGGCCGCAGCCTGTTCGCACTGTTCGCGGATGAAGGAGCGGGCCAGGGCGATGGCCTTTTGGCGTTCACTGCTGCCGCAGGGCGCGGCCGCACCTGCCTTGAGTTCTTCCGGGGCCACACGGCTTGCGTGCAGGAATCCTTTGCGATGCAGATAGTCTTCCAGACGGGCGGCCAGCACATACTCATGTTCGTCTATCTGCTTGCAGATATAGGAGGTATTATCGTGCTCGTCCTCTATATCACCGAAAATCTCTTCCACCAGGTCTTCCAAGGACACAATGCCGGACGTGCCGCCAAATTCGTCTACCACTACGGCAATCGTCTTCTTCTGCTGCATAAACAGCTTCATCAGCTTATGCGCTGCCATTGTTTCGGGCACAATAGGCACCTCCTTTACATTATTTCGCCAATCGGCAGGGTTGCGGAACATTTCAGATGAATGGATATATCCTACCACATTATCTATATTTCCGTCATAGACTATAATTTTAGAAATACCGGACTCCACAAAAAGGCTCTTTAATTCTTCCAGAGAAGTCGTCAGATCCACAGCAACCACTTCTGTACGTGGTACAATGCAATCGCGTATTTTAATACTGGAGAAATCAAGTGCATTCTGAAATATCTTCACTTCGGTATCCAGCTCCTCTTCATCTTCGGCATTATCAATGCTGGTCTGAACAAAATAATCCAAATCCACTTTCCCAAAAGCTTTATCAGATGCCTCCTTGTTGATCTTCATGCCAAACATACGCAAAAAAAGATAAGACAGTCCCGAAGACAATTGAGATATCGGATATAAAATGACATAACAGATAAGTAACGGGAAAGCACAGACTTTCAACACAAGATTGGGATTAATCTTGAATAAAGTTTTAGGAAGGAACTCACCCGTTACCAGGATAATAAGTGTGGAGATGACTGTTTGTAACAACACTTCCACAAAATCATTGGAGATTAGGTCTCCCAGTAAATGCACTTTGATAACTTGCGCCATGAGGATACCATAAATAACCAGCGCAATATTATTAC
>OHAQ01003240.1_pt1 | contig 11221 bp, 10 predicted proteins | sample 1577111 | NCBI WGS metagenome assembly OHAQ01 (sample SAMEA3541549, study PRJEB24748) | human gut metagenome | biome: human gut; feature: human-associated habitat; material: faeces | place: China | collected 2012 | reverse complement strand
GGAGTACATCACATCTACAAACATATTGAACTTATCTAAAGTCAACTCATTACCGAAAGCCAGATAATACAGCCATTTATCTTTCGCCTCACTCATGGCAGAAGCAGACCAACGGGTTTTAAATACATCGCTAAAGCTTCCATTCCAATTCAAGGTATATACCAACGGCAATTTCGACGGACGTATATCCGGGGATACGCCATAGGTACTTTCCATGGAACCGTTGCGACTATTCAATATCTGGAGTTGAAGTTGCTGTGTCGGGGTAAGATCATATATCGTATTCAGTCCGGTCATAAAATTACTCATATTGTCAATCATATCACTATACTCATAAATCTCAATCGGATTTAAATCGAATTCGATGCCACCATACGCAGCACACTGCTTTCCTATATTAAAAGTCAAGTCTTCTATCGGCTTCACACCTATCATTGCATAATCGATAGAGGTTGGCACATTATCCATCATGCCACTACCGTCATTAGAACGGTTCAAACGCTGACGATAACGATAAGATAACCAAGGAGTGATCTGCCCTTTCGCTTCAATCCTCAACTGACGCATTTTAAAACTACCGTTATCAAGTCCGTCACGGAAATTCAAATCAAAGCTTCCTTGCATATTAAGAAACAAGTTGAACTTATCCGTTTTCTTTTTCATATTGGTAAGTTCCTCAAAAAGGGTTTTATCTTCCATAAATCCCTTCTTCTCTACTTTCTGTTGGGCGTTCGCATAAGGCAATAGTCCAACTAGAAGTAAAAGAAACATTAGTTTTCTCATACTAGTCAAAATTGGTTTAGGTTTATTTTTTTCTACCTGTCGTTACAGGCTTTTACAGAATCATCAATATCTCTGCAACAGAGTTTCAGATATTAATATTCATTGAAATATTCTTGGATCTTCTTCCAATCATTCGTTTTGGTCAGTGCCAGCATCAACAGTACTCTTGCCTTTTGTGGATTTAATTCCTGGGAAGCGATAAACTGATACTTATTATCATCTACTTCGGCATCAAGCGTAGTAGGGCCCGTCGGCACGCGTGAAGAGCGAACGACAAGAATACCTTGCCTACGGGCTTTTTCCAACACAGGGAAGATATTCTTATGAATATTACCGTTTCCTACTCCTGCATGGATTATACCACGATAGCCATTGTTAAGCAACGGAGTCACCATATCTGCTTCAATGTTGGAATAGCTATATACAATTCCCACTTTAGGCAACGACTTCATATCATTTACATCAAACACAGATTGAGTTGTATGTTTCTTCAATGTTATCTGATTATAATATACTTTTCCATTCAATATGTATCCCAAAGCACCGGAGTTAGGAGCTTGGAAAGTCTGTACATCCACCGTATTCATTTTTGTCACGGCATGAGCACCGAGAATCAGTCCGTTCATGGCAACCAAAACACCTTTATCTTTGGACTCTTTTGCTCCGGCTACTACCACAGCATCATATAGGTTCAAAGGACCATCAGCACTAAGAGCCGTTGACGGACGCATTGCTCCAACCAACACCACCGGCTTATCACTCTTTACGGTCAAATTCAGGAAAAAGGCGGTCTCTTCCATCGTATCGGTTCCATGTGTAATGACTATGCCATCTACATCCGGACGCTTTAATAACTCATTAATTCTTTTTGCCAATGTCAGCCACACATCATCATTCATATCCTGAGAGCCAATCTTTACAATCTGTTCTCCGGTCACATTAGCAATATCCTTTATTTGAGGAACAGCATCCAACAAAGTACTGATAGCAACTTGTCCGGCTGTATAGTTAGTTCCCGTAGCAGATGCACCCGTACCGGCAATTGTACCACCGGTAGCAAGAATCACAATATTCGGCTTTTGCGCCAGCGCGGTGAAAGAGGATAATACCACCACCGCGAGCAACAGAGTCAGTTTTCTTAATCTTTCCATAATTACAAAGTTTTGGTTAAATATATATTAGTAAACTTGAATAAGCAGCAGCCCCAAGGCAATAGAAACAAAAGTGGCTACCAGTCCCGGCATCATGAAAGAATGATTCAGCACGTACTTACCAATCTTCGTCGTACCGGTGCGGTCAAAATTTATGGCAGCTATTACCGTTGGATAATTAGGTATAAAGAAATAACCATTCACTGCCGGGAATAAAGCAATAAGCATATAAGGAGAAATCCCAAGCGCAATACCTAGCGGAACAATGGCACGCACGGTTGCAGCCTGACTATATAAAAGGATAGACATTACAAATAAGGCCAATCCGAAAAGCCAGGGCATTTGTCGTACCACCGTTTCTATGGAAGCAGTCAGCTCCGCCATATTCCCCTGCAAGAAAGTATCCCCCATCCATGCTATACCGAAAATGGCAATCACCGCCTGCATACCTGCCGGAAAGACCGAACCCTGCGTTGCTTTTATTCCATCTGTTTTGGAAAAAATTAAAATAATCGCCGCAGCCGACAGCATTATTATTTCAATAATGGAAGGCATATCCAGCATAACCGTTTCTCCACCCACCACAAATGAAGGTCTCATACCGCTAAAAGACCCGAACAGAACAATCAGTACTGTGGCGAGAATAAAGATAAAGACAGAAAGTTTCGCCTGCTTTATATTCTTCACATCCTTAATAGTATGTCTCTTATCTTCTAAAATACCCTCTGTTACACGACGTTGGTATTCAGGATCATCAACCAATTCCTTGCCTACCCTCATAGAAAAGAGTGCACCCACTAACACTCCAATCAATGTAGCCGGAATAGTAACTTTCAGTATATCAAACAAAGTTATATTAAATCCGGTCAGTAACCCTAGTAAAGCCACAGTTGCAGCAGATATAGGACTAGCGGTTATTGCCTGCTGGGAAGCGATTACCGCAATACCTAACGGACGTTCCGGACGAATCTTTGTTTCCGTAGCAACTTCTGCAATCACCGGAAGTACAGAATAAGCAACGTGCCCTGTACCGGCAACAAACGTAAACAAATAAGTGACCAACGGACTAAGAATAGTAACATGAGAAGGATTCTTACGCAAAAGTTTCTCCGCCAACTTCACCATATAGTCCAATCCACCGGCAGCTTGCATACATGAAGCAGCCGAAATCACAGCTACAATCATTAACATAACATCGATCGGAGGTGCCGTTGGTTGGAGTCCGAATACAAATGTCAATATGGCAAGCCCGATACCTCCCATAACTCCGAGCCCGATGCCTCCTAAACGGGCACCCACAATAATTGCAGTTAATACAAAAGCTAATTGTAATATCATGTCGGTTTGTTTTTAATATGTAACAAAAGAAAATCTAATTGGTTTATTTATTCCCTAAATTTATTTAAGTTTCATTTTGTTACTAAAATCATAAATATATTGGAGATAATCGATTCTGGTTAAAGTTTATTAACTATATAATAAAGGTTATTACTTTCAAAACAATTAATTTCGTCTTCTGGTTATAGGTGTATTATTAAATAAATTAACCATTAAATATATTCTATCATGGATATCGAATCAACAAAAAAGACGCGTACAGAAAGCGATCTATTAGGAAGTAAAGAAGTGCCGGAAGAAGCACTTTACGGGGTACAAACCATGCGTGGCATTGAAAATTTTGTCATCAGTAAATTTCACTTGAATGAATACCCCTTGTTTATCAAAGGTATGGCTATCACTAAAGCCGGAGCAGCAATAGCAAACCATGAATTGGGCTTGCTTTCGGATGAAATGACTGAAGCGATCCTGAAGGCCTGTAATGAAATCATTGAAGGTCAGCATCATGAGCAATTTCCTGTTGACATGATTCAAGGAGGCGCAGGCACGACAGTAAACATGAACGCCAACGAAGTAATAGCCAACCGTGCTCTTGAACTCATGGGACACAAACGCGGAGAATACCAATACTGCTCTCCAAACGATCACGTTAATTGTGCGCAATCTACCAATGATGCTTATCCGACAGGTATCCATATCGGAATGTATTATACACACCTGAAACTGAAAAAACATTATGAAGAGCTTATTGACTCTTTCCAGAAGAAAGCTAAAGAATTTGAACATATCATCAAGATGGGACGTACCCAACTGGAAGATGCCGTGCCTATGACGTTAGGTCAGACGTTCAATGGATTTGCCAGCATCTTACGCGATGAAATCAGAAATCTGGATTTTGCAGCAGAGGACTTCCTGACTGTAAACATGGGAGCAACTGCCATTGGCACAGGTATTACCGCACAACCCGGATACGCAGAGAAATGCGTTGCAGCACTATGCAAAATCACCGGATTAAAAATTAAGCTATCCGAAGACTTAGTAGGTGCAACCTCTGATACGTCTAGTATGGTTGGGTATTCATCTGCTATGCGTCGTATCGCTACTAAAATGAATAAAATATGCAATGATCTCCGTTTATTAGCTTCCGGCCCTCGTTGCGGATTAGGTGAAATTAATCTCCCTGCAATGCAACCGGGTTCTTCCATTATGCCGGGCAAAGTCAATCCGGTTATTCCTGAAGTGATGAGTCAGGTCGCTTATAAAGTTATTGGTAATGATTTATGTGTCACAATGTGCAATGAAGCTGCACAAATGGAACTAAATGCAATGGAACCTGTTATGGCTCAATGCTGTTTTGAGAGTGCAGAATTATTAATGAATGGCTTTGACACGCTCCGTACCCGTTGTGTAGATGGCATTATAGCCAACGAAGAACGTTGCCGCCGTTATGTACACGATAGTATTGGAGTAGTAACAGCTCTGAACCCGATTATCGGCTACAAGAATTCTACTAAAATAGCGAAAGAGGCACTTGAAACAGGACGCGGAGTATATGAATTGGTTTTAGAACACGAAATCTTATCAAAAGAGGATTTGGATACAATACTTAAACCGGAAAATATGATTAAACCGGTCAAGTTGAATATTAAACCGAAGAAATAAAACGAAATATAATAATTAACTCTATTACCTCGTAGCATTTATCACTCGCTACGAGGTATTTTTTATTCTAATCCCACCTTTTTAAGAAGTCGTTCTATCTTACATTCTACTGGATTCGTCAGTAACATACGCAATTTATCTATTGCTATGCACGCTATAAAGACTGCCAGTATGACGATTGATACCCATATAAAAAGTTCAAAAGCCCCTTTATTTTCAACACTTTGAAGAATCCAGCCTCTCAATTCAGGCCAAACATAGGGATTCATATGAATAATGTAAACAGAAAGTACGGATGAAGCAATCCAATTAATCCACCATTCCTTTCCGATTTTCATAGTAGCAAACCATAAAAACAAACAAATAGACGAAATAACAACAATAGGATGATTATAATCGTACACGTATTTATCAAAGTAGTTACCTCCATATAAAAGAAGTAAAATGGACCAGATCAGGAATAATAAAGAACCAAAGATATATCCCCAAAAAGATTTTATATGTACATTTTTAATCCTCTCAATGCCATAATGTTTCAAATATCGGCCGATAACATACATATATAACATCTGTGATATTCCATATCCAAACTGATTAATATCCCATTTCCATAACCAGCCAAAATAAATATTTATAATTGCAAATATAATTAAGACTCTAATATATTCTTTATGCGATAGCCCATCAACAGCCCGGTTCAATAAAGGTGCAAATAAATATAAACCTACATAAGCACGAATAAACCACAAGGGAGAATTAGAAAAAGCAAGAAAAGAGTAGAACAAATCTTTTAAGCGGAAGCTCTCCCACCCCATAAAACAAAAAATCAAATAGATGATAACCGAATAAAAGAAACATTGTATAAATAAGGACACCAAATTATGCAACTTAAACTTGATACCAAAATATCCGGAAATTAGAATAAAACAATTCACAGCCACTAAAGCAAAGCTCTCAATTGCCATCTGAGATATCTCAGAGAAAGAAATGCCTTGGCACAAATCTTCATGAGTCGGGAATGGCAATGCAAGCCCGTTAAAATGAAGCACCAAAACAAATAACATTGAAAAAATACGAAGCAATTCCAAATTAGAATCCCTGTTTTTATATTTCCGTACCATTAGGTTTTAATATTAATCTATTTGTTATCGAAACGGGTAATTCATTTTGATAGTGGGTAACCATAATCATCGTTTTATTTTTTCTCAGGCAAAACATTTCTATGATGTCCTTTACCAATTTACGATTTCCCGTATCAAGACCATGTAAAGGTTCGTCAAGAATCAGCAGTTCCGGATCTTTCACAAAAGCACGAGCAAGCAATACAAGCCGCTGTTCACCACTGGATAATTGCAAGAAGGGCTTATCTTTCAAAGCTAAAACACCGAAAATATCCATCCACCACTCGCAAACAGACATTTGCCCCGGTTGCGGACGTTTACATAAGCCTATAGAATCATGCAGTCCGCTTGCCATAATCTCAATCGCAGGAATATTTTTCAAGTAAGCCCTATGCATCTCAGGGGATACATAACCAATATGTTTTTTAATTTCCCAAATACTTTCGCCCGTACCTCTCCTACGTCCAAATAAAGTTATATCACAAGCATACGATTGTGGATTATCCGCACAAATAAGACTAAGCAGGGTAGATTTCCCCGAACCGTTTTCACCGCTAAGAGCCCATTTCTCTCCACATTTTACAGTCCAATCCAATTCTTTCAAAATAGTGCGGTCACCATAGCGAATGCTCACTTTATTCAGTTTTACTATTTCTTCCGATGTAAAAAGAGATTCATTATAAGGTAAATCAATGATACGTTGACGCTTTTCGTCCGTCAATCCCTCTTTTCCTTTAGAGATATAAGAATCCAAATATTCTTCACGGGTTATTTTCTGTCCGCAAACCAAATCACTGACCGGAACCACATGAGTTACAAACGAAGGTATATCATCCAGCATAGAGAGTACAAGTACAATCTGTAAAGATTCTCGTTGAGATATTCGCAGCAATAACTGATTTAAGAGCTCACGAGTCGGTGCATCAAGTCCGATAAAAGGATTATCCATAATAAGCACACGAGGAGCGGTAAGTAAAGTCTTTGTCAGCTGAAACTTACGTAGTTCTCCACTGGACAATAAAATGATTTTTTTATCCAGCATCGGACTTATACGAAAAAAGTCAAACAATTCGTCCTGCAAACTTTTATCGCGAATTTCTCCAAACATTTCACGAACAGTCGGAACGTCATCCTGATCATGGGCATTCCATCGTTGCTGATAATAATAGGTAGCATCGGCCGAGCCATACGTATCTCTAAACGCAATATATTTCACATTATCATATATCATGTTGGTAGGCGAAGGTGAAAAGTCATACTCCACACGACCTTCTTTTAAAGGATATTTACCCAACAAAGTATCTATAAGCAAACTTTTTCCTGCCCCGTTTGGTCCTACCACAGCAATATGTTCACCGGGAATAAACGACAAATTAATAGGTTCTCTTAATCTTACCTGAGGATTACGAACAATTCCTCCTTCTATCGATATAGTCTTTCGTTCCATAATCCTATTTCTTTTTACCAAGAATAACCAACGCCACCGCAAGTAAAATAATCAAAATACCAATATATTGAATAGTCCCGATATGTTCTCCAAGAAAAAGGATACCGATACCGACAGCTGTAAGCGGTTCCATGCACCCCAATACTGCGGTAATAGTAGAACCGACCCGATGAATAGCCAAGATTAGAAACAGATTGGAAACAAGCGTCGGTATTAAACCCAATAACACCAGGTTGATAGCTACGGACATATTGGGTATCCGTTCCAAACCATCCGTCCCCCAAAATACATTCATGCCACAAAACACTGCTGTAAAAGCAAGTACATAAAAAGTCATCACCAATCCATCTACCTTATTGGCACAGGAACGGTTTACACCTACTATATAAGAGCCATAAGCAACAACTGTAATCAGTACCATCCCTACTCCGGGCAGACTTATCGAGCCACCGCCACCACCCATACTCAATAGCCACACTCCTCCAACAGCCATCATTACGGCAATAGTCATTATACGAGATAAATGTTCCTTAAAAAATCCGACCATCAACATTGTGACAAATACCGGATAAAGAAAATGTATAGTAGTGGCTATTCCCGAAGGAATATATAAATATGATTCTAACAAGAACAATGAACTTGCTGTATAGAAGAGACTTAACCCCAGAATAGTAAAAAACTGCTTAATTGTTACCTTTATGCTTGACCTTCTGATTAACAAGAGTAATCCCATCAATAGGGCAGAAAAGAGCATACGATAAAACAATACAGATGCCGTATTCATTCCGCTGCGCAACACGGGGACTGCAAAAAGTGGAATCATTCCAAACGTAGCGGATGATAACATCGCATATAAAATACCTTGAAAACGCTTCATTTCAACAATATACTTCGAATCAACGATTGACCTTGTTCGGATTCTTTGCTATAAAATCCTTCCAACTGTTATAAATCTTCTCCTTTTCCGGTTTACCGGCTTGCAGAAAATGGCAATAAGCCGCTGCCAATCCGTCCGTAGCATCCAACTGAGGCAATAAACTTTCTTTGGGAATATGCAGCATACGCTGCAACATATCCGATACTTGTTCCTTCGAAGCTTGTCCATTACCAGTAATAGCCATTTTTATCTTTAAAGGTGCGTATTCGGTAATAGGAATATCCCTACTCAAAGCGGCAGCCATCGCCACACCTTGTGCACGCCCCAACTTCAACATTGATTGTACATTCTTACCGAAGAAAGGGGCTTCAATAGCTAACTCGTCCGGCAAGTAGGCTTCAATCACCCCTGTTACCCGTTCAAATATCCGGCGGAGTTTTAAATAGTGATTCGAATATTTTCTCAAATCAATAATCCCCATCGTCACCAACTCCGGCTTATTACCGACAACACGTAATACTCCATATCCCATAATCGTAGTTCCGGGATCTATTCCTAAAATAATCTTCTCACGAACCGGAGCGTTCATCGAATTACCTCCATTAATGTAGGAATACCAATCACTTTATCTTTAAATACCGCCAAAAGTTGCTCATTTAACTTTGCTCCCTGCTGCATGTGCCAATGATGCAGTTCCGTACTGTCTTCAACTTCCCATTGCAAAGAAAACGATGCACTACCCTCTTCAAGATGACTGAGTATGCGGCATAAACGAGGATTATGCAATACCCCATTTTTCTCTACCTCTGCGATATAGGCTTCATTCAACCAAATGAGGAAATTCTTCTCCACTTCCTCTTCTACATGATAAGTTGTATTATATAACAGCATAATTTTACCTTTTGGGTACAAAGATAAAGTTAATTATGGAATAATATCAGAGCCCGTTTGATTTTCTACGAATAATAATCTCCAAAATCCGTTCAACTTTTGGAGTGCAGTTCAAAAAAAAGTGCCTTCACTGTAATTCACTGTTAATCAAGAACAAGAATGCGAATAGTGATAAGGTGAAGAAAGAAAATAATAATTTTGTTTTAGTACAAAACACTGATAAAGTCTATAAAAATCGACCTAGATGACTTATTCAATCAACCTGATGTTTTCGAAAAACATCAGGTTGATTGAAAAAAGACATACGGACGATTAAAGACAAAGGTACGGTCGATTGATGACAAACTCCTATCGTTTGTTAACGATCGACCGTATCCTAAAATTCAAGCATATATGTCCTCAAACTGTTCCGTTCCGATAACATTTCTCATCCGTAGAAACCTCCTTTTTCGTCTACCACCGAAAAATTCAAGCATATTAAATCAGCAGACACATATAGATAATTATTTATAAGCGAAAGTTTCTTAAACCGACAAATAGTTTTATAGTTTTTATTTGGGTATCCCAAAGTTTTTAATTTTATTTGCGTACAAATTACAAATACTTTAAAATTGAAGAATATCATGATAAACACATTTTCAACAGAAAATAACCTGTCAAAACTTGACAAAAAGGACTTTCAAAAGACGATAAACGGAATGTACAAGGATAAGGAGAAGTATCAAAATCATCCGGAAAGCAAACGGACTTGTTCATTCTCAAAAATAATAAAGGTACAGAAATAGCAGTGACCAATTATGGCGCTGCTATTCTATCAATTATGGTACCGGATCGCAATGGCAAATATGCAAATGTAATTTTAGGGCATGATAACATTGACAAGGTCGTTAATAGCCCCGAACCATTTCTAAGCACTACCATCGGACGTTATGGGAATCGTATTGCCAAAGGCAAATTCACACTTGACGGAAAAGAATATTCTTTAACCATTAACAATGGTCCCAACTCATTACATGGCGGTCCTACAGGTTTCCACACCGCGGTATGGAATGCAGAGCAAACTACTGCAAACTCCGTTACTTTCAAATATACATCTATCGATGGTGAAGAAGGTTTTCCCGGCAACTTATCCGTCATAATGAGCTATACGTTGGATGATGACAATGCTTTTATTATTAAATATGAAGCCGAAACAGATAAAAAGACACTCGTGAATCTCACTAACCATGGTTTCTTTAATCTGGCAGGAATTGCGAATCCTACACCTACAGTAGATAATAATCTAGTAACTATCAACTCCGATTTTTATACCCCGATGGACGATGTATCCATCCCTACCGGTGAAATAGCAAAGGTGGAAGGCACACCGATGGATTTCCGTACCCCGCATACCGTAGGAGAGAGAATTAATGATAAATTTCAACAACTGATATATGGCGCAGGTTATGACCATTGTTATGTTTTAAATAAAAAAGAACCGAGAGAACTCAGTTTTGCAGCAAAATGTGTAGAACCAATAAGCGGAAGAAGCATGGAAGTATATACCACTGAACCGGGTGTACAGCTTTATACAGGTAACTGGTTGAATGGATTTGCCGGAGCACATGGAGCAACTTTCCCCGCAAGAAGTGCTATATGCTTTGAGGCTCAACATTTTCCGGACTCACCAAATAAACCGCATTTTCCTTCAGTAGTATTAGATAAAAATGAAAAATACCACCAAACTACTATTTATAAGTTTGGCATCGAATAAAATAGGAATAACTAACCCAATTTAATAACAAAAAATAACTTTAAAAGATTATGAATCAGGAAAAAAAGAATTATGCATTGCCTATTGCAATGATGTTCGCTCTCTTCTTCATGATAGCTTTCGTCACAGGTCTTCCTAGCCCTATCCGGCATTTTTTCTTTTGCCCTCGTGAGCGAACAATTTGTCCGAAAATCCCCA
>OHAQ01003220.1_pt1 | contig 11262 bp, 10 predicted proteins | sample 1577111 | NCBI WGS metagenome assembly OHAQ01 (sample SAMEA3541549, study PRJEB24748) | human gut metagenome | biome: human gut; feature: human-associated habitat; material: faeces | place: China | collected 2012 | reverse complement strand
GAATAATCGTAATCATAGCTTACGAGGTCGCGGTACTTAGCGCTCTCAGTATCTATGCTTCGCGAAATCCCCGCAGACGGCTCTGTGTGACCACATGTTCCTCATTGCCGCCGATCAGCGCAATTTTTTCCATTTGTTTCATCAATATGATCGATGTAAGTTCTTTGCATGCGCTCTTGTGATTGTGGTCTACCTGGATCACACCTTTATAATTGGTACTGGTACTTCCGATCGTGACAAACGGTACATTTTTTGTCTGCAAAAAATCAATCTGTTCATCTTCCACAAAAGTACGCATCAGTATCACGCCGTCCACTTTATGATTTGCAATGATACGTTCTAAAGAAGATATGTCATTCGTCCTGCAGATAGAAAGCAGGATGTCGTATTCCATGCTTCCAGCAATCTCCTGTATGCCAAACAGACATTCCTGAAAGAAAGTAAGATCCACAACATCATACTCTCCCGGCATGGCAACACAGATATTATAAGTCTTAGACTGTGCAAGCCCTTTCGCAATCACATTTGGCTTATAGTCATGCTCCTCTATATATGCTAAAACACGTTCTCTCGTTTCCTTACCGATCCGTCCTTTGCCGGAAATCGCACGCGATATGGTTGTCTTTGATACCCCAAGTGCCTCTGCCACATCCGCAATCGTAATATTTTTTTCTGACCCCTTATCCATAAACTCTTATCCCTCGCTTTTTTGCGCTTAGTTGCGCAACTAAGTTTATTATTGTACAACCAGGGGCAAAAATCAATCCTATTTTTTTCCTATTTTTATTCCAGTATCAGACTTTTTACCGTTTTTCCGGCAAGCCTCTCGCTGCGCATATCCGGCTGCATACCTCCGACAAATATCCGGAAGTTTCCAGACGGCAGGATCTTCTTTCCTTTCTCATCATACAGCATAAACGCCTCCGGTTCTAAGCGGATGTGAATTTCTTTTTCTTCTCCTGCGTGAAGTGGAAGTTTTACGATCTTTTTCAACTGTCCATATGGCATATCAGAATGTTCTGCCTTCACGTAAACCTGTACCGTCTCGATACCATCCATTTTTCCGGTATTTTTTACGGACACACCGATTGTTACCCCATCAGAGGTCTTTGGTCTCTGCTCTAAAAACCTGATATTCTGATACGTATACTCCGTATAGGAAAGTCCATAGCCAAACGGATATAATGCCTCCTGTTTCATATAACGGTAAGTTCTTCCCTTCATGGAATAGTTTTCAAACTCCGGCAGTTCTTCCGTGGTACGGTAAAATGTGACCGGCAGTTTTCCTTCCGGATTTGCTTCTCCAAACAAAATATCTGCAATCGCCGCTCCGCCTCTTGCGCCCGGATACCATCCCTGTATGATCGCATCCACATGTTCATCCGCCCAGCTTACCGCAAGCGCACTTCCTGATAACAGGACTAAAACAACAGGTTTGCCACAGGATACTGCTGCTTCTAAAATTTCCTCCTGTAGTCCCGGAAGATTCAGATCCGGTTTGTCACCACTGCCATACTCATTGCCTGCATCTCCTTCTTCTCCCTCAATACCTGCATCGAGCCCAAGTACTGCAATAACCACATCACTCTCTTTACATACACCAAGCACTTCCGACATGCGGTCATTCTCCTGTGCCAGATTGCTGGTACGATCCTTATAAAGATGACATCCCTCTGAATAGAGCACCCTCACATCATCGCCGACATAATCTTCAATTCCCTCTAACACAGTAATGTAACGTGACGCAGTTCCCTCATAATTGCCAACTAACGCACGTCTGCTGTCTGCATTCGGTCCGATCACACCGATCGTTTTTATTTTATTTTTATCAAGCGGTAATATATGCTCCTTATTTTTTAACAGGACAATCGTGCGTTTTGCTACTGCTTCATTGAAAGTTCTCATTTCTTTGCTGTCTGCGGCAAGATAAGGAATTTTATCATATGGGTTTTCTTCTTTTTTATCGAACACACCCAGTTTCATTCTTGCCGTAAAAAGATTTGTGACAGCCTCATCTAAACGTTCTTCTTTGACCAGTCCCTGTCTTACCGCCTGAACCAGAAAGCCAAACAATGTACCGCAGTTTAAGTCACAGCCATTATTCATTGCCATCGCAACCGATTCGATTGCGGTGCTTGTAACATGATGTCCTTCATGAAAATCCCTGATTGCCCAGCAGTCAGATGTCACATGTCCCAAAAATCCCCATTCTTTTCGCAGAATATCGTTCAGCAGACGTTTGTTTCCACAGCATGGAACTCCATTTGTCCGGTTATACGCCCCCATTACTGCTTCTACTTTTCCTTCTTTTACACATGCTTCAAATGCCGGCAGATATGTTTCCCTTAAATCCTGTTCCGTCACCTTGGCATCAAATTCATGACGCACCACCTCCGGTCCGCTGTGAACTGCAAAATGTTTCGCACATGCAGCCGCTTTTAAATAATTTTCATCATGTCCCTGTAAGCCTTCAATATACCGTACTCCAAGACGGCTGGTCAGATACGGATCTTCCCCAAAAGTCTCATGTCCCCTGCCCCATCTTGGATCGCGGAAAATATTGACATTCGGTGCCCAGAAAGTCAGGCCTTTATAAATATCTGTATCTTTTCCTTCCTGCTGCATATTAAATTTGGCTCTTGCCTCCGTTGACACCGCATCCCCGACCTGTTCTAACAGATCTTCGTCAAAAGTTGCAGCCAGACCGATCGCCTGCGGAAATACAGTTGCTGTGCCGGCTCTTGCCACACCATGCAGTGCCTCGTTCCACCAGTTATATGCCTTTATATTTAACCGTTCCACCGCCGGTGCCTGATACAGGGTCTGTGCCACTTTTTCTTCCAGTGTCATTTTACCGACCAATTCTGCCGCACGTTTTCTATAATTGTCAAGTTTTTCTTTATTATGATTCAGTTCCATATGTCCATCCTCCATACTTATACCGGTTTTAATGTCAGGCTTTATTCTCTGGCAGCCTGCAAAAAACATTGCTTATTCATTTATGTTAATGAATAAAAGTATAACTGTCTACACTATATTTTACAGTATTTTTCCCGACAAATCATAGATATTTTTTCAAAAGAAAAACTGCGGCATTTTTCATACCGCAGTCTCTTTGACTTATTTTTTGATCTTGATTTTTATGGTTGCTTTCTTACCACTTCCATCGGTTGCTTTTGCCGTGATCGCAACTGTTTTTCCAATTCCAGCTTTCTTTGCCGTCACAACACCTTTGCTGTTTACTGTCGCATATTTGTTGTTTGAAGAAGTCCATTCAATCTTTGAATTGGCTTTCTTTGCTGTCACAACACCTTTGCTGTTTACCGTCGCATATTTCGTATTCGAAGATGACCATACAACTTTTTTATTTGTCGCTTTCTTCGGACCAACGGTTGCCTTCAGGGTCAGTTTTTTGCCAACTGCTAGAGAATGCTGTCCCGGTGTGATCGTAATTTTCTGTACTTTCACGTTTTTCTTTGTATTATCTGGTTTCTCTGTATCCGCCGGTTTCTTTGTATTGTCCGGTTTCTCTGTATCCGCCGGTTTCTTTGTATTGTCCGGTTTTTCTGTATCTGCCGGTTTTTCTGTATCACCTGGCTTTTCTGTATCCGCTGGTTTTTCTGTATCCGCTGGTTTTTCTTTCAGATTACCGACTGCTGCAGCTAATCTTTCTGTAACCGCATCAATCTCATTCTGCGTTGCCTTTTCGTTTGCTGCCACCTCTTTTGCTGCTGCAAGTGCCTCAGCAAAAACTTTATAGCTTTCCTCTGTATAATCAGATGCATTTATTTTTTCAGCTTTGGCAATCTGCGCATTTAATGCTGTCTTATCAACCGAAACGACGACCGGTGCCTTATCTTTTACTGTCTTCCAGATGCACATATTTGCTTCCTCCCTGTGCACCTGAAGTTTCTTCCGTGACCGTTCTGGTTGTGTCCCATCCGGTCAGTCCATCCTCAAAATTAAAATTTGCATTTTCCATACCGGAAACTGTTTCTGCCGACACCTTCACCGGTTCCGGCAATCCGGCAAGCAGTGAAACTGCCATCATACCGGCAAGCAGTCCACTTATAAACCTTCGTTTCATCCTCTTTCTCCCTTCTCCTTTTTACGCAAATATATTTATTCATAAATATCTTCCGCTTGCGCAACCGTTTATTCAATTATAAATATTTCATATTTTATTTACAATTAACACATTTCAACAATATTTTTATCTCCTTTTTATTCATTTATTACAATATATTTTGTTTTATTTTGGTATTTTTTACTAATTTTTATCGTTTGTTTTTAGTATTTTTCATGTTTTATCATCTTTCTTGTTGCGATCAAACCACATTGTTGCGCAGTTTTTTTTATGTTTTTTTGAATAAATATGCTTTTATTTTTCTATTTTTCCGCTTTATATACTTTTTTTCATGCATTTACAGCCATTTGCGATTTTTTATCTGTTGCATTACAGCATTATGGTTTACACACAAATTTCTGAATGATATACTATATTTGCGCAAGCGGTTGCTTTGTGTATAACACTTACAGATATCATGAAAAGAAAGGGCAATATGAAAACAGAAAAACTTTATTTTGGAGCTGCATATTATTCCGAATATCTTCCATATGACCGGGTAGAAAAAGATATGGAAATGATGGAAAAGGCAGGGATGAATGTCATCCGTATCGCAGAATCGACATGGAGCACTTTAGAGCCAACAGAAGGGGTGTATGATTTTACACATATTGATAAAATGTTAGACGCTGCTGCACGCCACCATATTTCTGTGATCGTCGGAACACCGACCTATGCCGTACCGACATGGCTGGTAAAAAAATATCCGGATATCCTTGCGATCACACAGAATGGCCGCGAACGATACGGTCACCGTCAGAATATGGATATCACAAACCCTGATTATCTCTCCCATGCCGAACGCGTGATCCGCGTTCTGATGGAGCATGTGAAGGATGTACCACATGTGATCGGCTATCAGCTTGATAATGAAACCAAAAGTTATGGAACTGCCGGTCCCCATGTTCAGGCAATGTTTGTAGATTATTCAAAAGAAAAGTTTCCGGATATCAATGATTTTAATCATGAGTTCGGACTTGATTACTGGAGCAACCGTGTAAATGACTGGGAAGATTTCCCGGATGTCAGAGGTACGATCAACCAGAGTCTTGCCGCAGAATTTTGTAAATTCCAGCGCTCGCTTGTCACAAAATTTCTGGGCTGGCAGGCTGATATTGTCCGCGAATATAAACGTGATGACCAGTTTATCACCCAGAACTTTGATTTTGCATGGACAACCCATTCCATCGGTTATCAGCCTGAAGTGGATCAGTACGATGCCGCCCGCTGCATGACAGTTGCAGGTGCCGATATTTATCATCCATCCAACGAGGAACTGACCGGTGCTGAGATCACCGTATGCGGAAATATCTCACGCAGCCTGAAAAAAGATAATTATCTGATCTTAGAGACCGAAGCCCAGGGAATGACTCCATGGCTTCCTTATCCGGGACAGCTCCGTCTTCAGGCATACAGTCATATCGCAAATGGATCAAACAGTGTAATGTACTGGCACTGGCATTCAATTCACAATGCAATTGAAAGCTACTGGAAAGGCGTACTCTCCCACGATTTTTCAGAAAATGAAACTTACCGCGAGGCTGTTGTTATCGGAAATGAATGGAAAAAGATCGGTTCTCACTTAAAGAACCTGAAAAAAGAAAATAAGGTCGCTATCATGCTTGACAATGCTTCTCTGACCGGATTCGCACAGTTTCCTCTGGAAAATGCAGGTGTAAACGGCTACAACACTGTAATGCGCTGGTTTGCAGATGCCCTCTACCGCTTAAATATTGAGTATGATATGATTTCATCTAAAGAACGTGATTTTTCCGGTTATGAATGTCTGATCGTACCGGCACTCTACAGCGCACCGGAATCACTGCTCTCTGCACTGGATTCCTATGTAGCAGGCGGCGGACACCTGATCACATCCTTCCGCAGCGGTTTCTCGGATGAATATTTAAAAATTTATCCGGATATGCAGCCACATATGCTGCATAAATGTCTGGGACTTCATTATGACCAGTTTACACATCCGCATCATGTGGACATAGCACCGATTCAGAATAACATCTCTGCGATCGCCAAAGAACACTTTGCAATCTCCGATGACCATTCTGCTTCTGCAAGTGAATGGATGGAGCTTATCACCTGTGATACCGCCATACCGGTATTAAAATACAGCCATCCGGCATACGAACGCTATGCTGCTGCAGCAATAAATCAGTATGGTAATGGTTCGACACTTTATTTTGGAACGATGTTTGATAATCATGAACTGTTAGAATCCGTGCTTTTATCATTCCTGCTTAAAGCCGGTTTTTCGGGTGGAAATCTGTCATCCGATGCACCGCATTATCCACTGATCGTAAAGAAGGGTGTCAACGATTTTGGCAAAGAATTGTGCTACTACCTGAATTACTCAAAAGATCCGGTTTCTGTGGTTCATCACGAAAAAAACGGTGTGGAATTGATTTCTGAAACGGCTATTGCCTGTGGAGATAAGATCAATCTCGACGGATGGGGTGTTGCCGTAGTTGAGATGTAACATTTCTTTTATTAATTTTATCAAAACAGCTGTAACTCCTTTTATTTATGGGGGTACAGCTGTTTTACCCTACTCTGTTTTTCTCCCATATATCTCAAAATATTCACTTGCCTGCTGCATTGAGATATTAAGTTTATCCTGTAACTTCCTTAAAATATCTTCTTTAGAAAAGTTCATTTCAAGACAGATCTCTATCAGTCCTTTTGCCTCTCCTTTTGCTTCTCCCTCTAAGATAAGATCTTCAATTGCCTTACACATCTCTATCTCCTCCATTTCTTCCGATACCTCGATTGGTGTATTTGTGATTGTCTTTATCACCCTTGCTGCATTCATTTCTATAGTCTTACGGGTATCTTTCCGCAAAAATTTCATCAATTTTTCCTTATCTTTTGAATACTTGATATACCCCATAACTTCCTTTAAACTTGTAGAAAACTTATTTAATTCTTCTTCCGTCAACTTTGCCGGATCGATCAGATACAAAGGTGATGACTGGTCTGATATGGTTTTCTTAAAAAAAACCGGAGAGATATTTGCCATTACTCTTTCCTGAAAAATCCTTTTTGTTCCTGCGATGATCAGCCGCTATATTTATAAATATTTCCGTACCAGGATTTTCCCAATCGTCTGACTGCCTGCTACAATATCAGAATTTCCTGTTATATCCACGGGATTTCCTTTATAATCAGTAACTTTTCCACCCGCTTCTTCCACAAGCAGCATTCCGGCTGCATAATCCCATGGTTTTAAACTGCGTTCAAAATATGCATCAATCCTTCCGGCTGCCACGTACGCAAGTTCTAATGCCGCAGAGCCAAGTCTTCTGATGTCTGCGCAATCTGTAAATACCTTTTCAAAAACTTTAAAATTTTCCTTTGCAAGTTCACGATGATACGGACTTGTTCCGATAGAAATCAGACACTCCGAAAAATTTCCCCTGCTGCTGACCGATATCGGATTTCCATTTAACCAGGCCCCTTTTTGCCGTTCTGCTACAAAGATTTCATCGGAATACGGATGATATATGATTCCAAATGTAAGTATACCATTTCTCGCAAGTGCCAGTGAGAGTGTACTGTTCCGAAAATCATGGATAAGATTTGTTGTCCCATCCACCGGATCTAAGATCCAGACGTCACCCGAAAAATCTATGTCACTGTTATCCTTCTCTTCTCCCATAAACTGTATATCCGGATACAATTCATAAAGTGCCTGCTTCACCTGTTCCTGCACTTTAAAATCAATCTGTGTCACAAAATCTGCTACACCCTTCACCTTGATATTTGATGACCCCTCACGGTCTGAAAATAATGGTTTTACCTTTTTTACGATCTCTATAACCTTTTGTGTATCAATATTCATGCCCATACTCCCATTTTTCACGATGACAGATCACAACCATCCAGCCCTACTTTGTGTTCTTCCCATATATCTCAAGATATTCACTTGCCTGCTGCATTGAGATATTAAGTTTATCCTGTAACTTTCTTAAAATATCCTCTTTGGAAAAGTTCATTTCAAGACAAATCTCTATCATTCCTTTTGCCTCTCCTTTTGCCTCTCCTTTTTTCTCTCCCTCCATCCTTCCACGAGACTCACTCTCTAAGATCAGATCATCAATTGCCTTACACATCTCTATCTCCTCCATCTCTTCCGATACCTCAATTGGTGTATTTGTGATCATCTTTATCACCCTCGCTGCATTCATTTCTATAGTCTTACGGGTATCTGTCCGCAAAAATTCCAACAGCTTTTCCTTATCTTTTGAATATTTGATATATCCCATAACTTCTTTTAAACTTGTAGAAAACTTATCTAATTCTTCTTCTGTCAGCTTTGCCGGATCGATCAGATGGATGCGATAGTTTTCCACAAAACTCAGGATTTCCATATCCCTTGTCGCCATCATTTCATGCAATGACAACGGTCCGTCCCATTCTTCCGCTCCAAAATGAATCACAAGGGTAATGACTGGTCTGATATGATCTTCTTTAAAAAATCCGGAGAGATATTCGCCATTACTTTTTCCTAAAAAATCCTTTTTGTTTCTGCGGTGTTCTGCCGCTATATCCGCCACCTGTCTGCCGTATTGCAGTGCATCATAAATAGCATTTCTGACCGGCATTGCATAATGCACCTCTGTCTGATTTTCGATGCCCAAAAGAACGTAAGACATTTTTTCGTCCTGTTTTACTACTGCAGATTTTAAAAGATCGCGATATCTCTGCACAGCATCTGTTTTTATGTCCACTCTACTTGCATTTTTCTTCCTTACTGATCCATTTTTTACAGAACTCCATTCTGTTTTCTGCACTTCCCATTTCTTATCTTCACCGACTTTTTCTTCATTTCCAAACGGCAGTACAATCTCTGTTGAATCAATTTCTATCAGTTTTGCAGGATCAATAACCTTTTTCCCATTGTAGATCAGATAATTAAATGCATCTGCAAATACGGTATTTTCCCTCATATACTCTTTTGTTACTATATCCGCTGTTCCCATTCATTTCTCCTCCCTGATGTTATTCGGGAGAAGTCTCAGGTTTAAAGAATCCTCCCATACTTTGTGTGGAAGAAATCTCCGGATTTTAAGAATTCTCCCTGCTTAAATGTGTGGATAATAAAAGCATTGAAAATTCTTACAATTTTGATCTGTGGATAGAATGGCATATATGCCTGTATAGATAATTCAGAATGTCATGCTTTGTATGGATTTTAGCATATTGCTTATATTATGTCATTAAAAACACCTTATTTTAATTATATTTGTAAGTATTGCACAAAAAAATAGCATATAATTTCTACATGCTATTTTTAATAAAATATTTTATCTGCATAATCAGTAACTATCCGCTGATAACTTTTACAATTTTCTTTTCATTCTGCGCAAAATCTCTTTGTCATCAGCCGATATACGGTAAGATTCTATCATTTTCTGAATTGCCTTATTGTATGTCTCATCATCCAGGTGATTATTAAGCAAAAACGCATGTGTCTCCTTTGGAAATTTTGCATATGCAGTTGCAATGCCCCACGCGACTCCCATTTTCCGGTAATACCCCGGATGATCAAGACTATCCCACACAGACAGCACACGCGCAATATACTCCTCTGTCAGGAAATGATCCATCAGCATGACGGCAACGACACGCTGCGCAAATTCATTATCAGATTTTGCATAAAGCATCAGAAAATCCCATACTTTTTCACGGTATTTCTGTGCAATTTTAAAAGTAGCACAAAAGCAGTCATTGACTGACCAGTCATGTATCTTCGGGATAAACGTCCGTACATACTCCAAAAGCTCATTGATTTCTCCCTTTGCATATCCAATCACGAGCCCCTGCAGCATGATTTCCTCATAAGTATCACAGACAGCATGATCTAAATATCCCCGCCAGTCCTCTTTTGCAATCTTTTTCGCAAGAGTTCGCAGTTTTGGGATACGCACACCTAAAATCCGGTCTGCTCCGGGAATCAGACCGGATGTAAACTTCTGAAATTTTGATTCTGCTTCCGCATCTAACCATGCACGGATTTCTTCATTTGTCATATGTAATTCTCCTATGTTTATCATGAATTACTCAACAAATGCTAGTTTGTTGAGGCATGCGTCGCCCATCCAAATGGTGTTTCGTAGGCTTGTGAGTGGCGTCTTGCGCAAAGCCGGAGTAATTTTCTCCCTCCCTTAAGCGCTTGAACCGGACTGTGATTCCCAAAGCCTTTTTCTGCCTTCAAACAAGCAGAAAAAGGTTTTTTCGCTTAACAGGAGACGGCAGTTCTCGCGAGCTTTTGTTTCCGCTTTACCTGGTTTTTACGCAGTTCAGGTTTCGCAGTTTACATTCCGCCTTTATACTGAATTATGAGCGCAAAAAGAAAGCCGCTGCCATACAAGAAGACGCTAAAGCACATACAACGGTTAAAAAGGAGCAATAGAATACCTTTCTTCGGTATTTCGGCGCAAACACTATGTGATATTTGCAATTCCACTTCGTATGAGATAAACTGTTTATGTCATTCAGGCTCATTCTGAATGCCCTCCTTTTGCTTTTTAAGTGCAGTTGGCAGACCGCACGCTTATTCTAAAGCAAAAGGAGTTTTTTGTCTCCCTCATCGCCAAAGGCTCTTTTGAACCACGCGTCTAACGCGTGGTTTTCGGGTATACAAAAAGCAGCAGTCATACATGACTGCTGCTGCCGTTTTTTCGCAACAAAATAGCCCATTTCTCCATAACTCAAGAGCAAATAGACTTTAACAACCTGAGCAGGTCTCCTGACTTGCGTATCATAAGCCTTCCGCACAGCCTTCTCAGGATTAACTCCCAATGACCGACTTTCGTCATGTGCGGTGCCTCCGCGCATACAGTGGCGGTACCGTTCCGGATTCCAACCGGATTCCCTATTCTCCATCAACTCTATACAAAATCGATGGCACTCAGATATCATATTTACTAAACAAAAATATCATAGTAATGCATATTTGTCAAGCAACTAACAGACGATAAAAAATTATTATTAGTAAAGCATTGATCAAAGAATATATCCATACGAACGATTCCTCTGGTGTAAATGATGTGATTTTGTGTCGCCAATAAGAATAAAAAAGCAAAATCAATTTCAACATCGAACAGTTCAGTACTGGTGTA
>OHAQ01003217.1_pt1 | contig 11277 bp, 8 predicted proteins | sample 1577111 | NCBI WGS metagenome assembly OHAQ01 (sample SAMEA3541549, study PRJEB24748) | human gut metagenome | biome: human gut; feature: human-associated habitat; material: faeces | place: China | collected 2012 | reverse complement strand
TATTGGCTTTCGGATTACGTGCCTTGATTTTCCAGCTCACATACGCAATACAAGGAGCTGTGTTACGGCGGCAAGGCTCCAACAGAATATGATCAACAGGAACCTCAGGGAGCTGTTCTTTTACAATCTCCGCATATTTGGCCGAGGTTACCACCCATATATTTTCCGGCAGACATACATCTTTAAAACGATCGACGGTCAATTGGATGAGCGTACGTCCGCAACCCAGCACATCAATAAACTGCTTGGGCATCTCCGGACTGCTCATCGGCCAAAAGCGACTGCCTATGCCTCCGGCCATAATGACCACATGGTTATTCATTGGATTCATAACAAACTTTTCTTGGTAACTTCGCAAAGTTAACTCATTAATTTGAATATTTCCTATCTTTGCAAAAAATTATCAACTGAAAATGAGAACATATCCATGCGTCCTGACCATCGCCGGATCCGACTGCAGCGGTGGCGCAGGCATACAAGCCGATATTAAAGCTATATCCGCGCTGGGAGCATACGCAGCCAGTGCCATTACTGCCATTACCGTGCAGAATACGCTCGGAGTAACGGGCATTCACCCCGTTCCTCCCGCTTACGTGAAAGGGCAAATAGAGGCCGTTATGGACGACATTCGCCCGAAAGCTGTGAAAATCGGAATGATCAATGATGCGGAAATCGTAAAGGTAATAGCTGAATCTATCCTCAAATATCATCCTGAATACGTGGTGTTCGACCCGGTTATGGTGTCGACCAGCGGATGCAAGCTGATGGAAGACAAAGCTATCGAAGCCATCACTACCCGGCTTATACCTCTGGCTAGCCTCATCACTCCCAATCTGAGTGAAGCAGAAATCCTGGCCGGACAAAAAATCAGTACCGTAGAAGACATGAAGCATCAGGCAAAAGAAATGCTGAAGTTAGAATGTAAAGGAGTGCTCATCAAGGGAGGACACCTGGACGGAGGACTGATGTGCGATGTGCTGCAAACGGCTACGGAAGAAGCCCCGCACTTGTTTACAGCCCCGAAAGTAAACAGCCGGAATACACACGGCACAGGATGTACCTTGTCTTCCGCTATCGCCACGTTTCTGGCATTGGGAGAACCCATGTCTGTAGCTGTAAAGAAAGCCAAACAATATGTATACAAAGGTATTGAATCTGGAAAAGACGTTTGCATCGGAGGCGGACACGGCCCGTTGAACCACTTCCACTCTCCCGTCGCCATGCACATTTTCGACAAAAATGAGTAATATCTCAAAAGAATCATTACCTTTGCAGACAATAACTTATAAACAAGAAAGATAATCATTATGAAAGCATTTGTATTTCCTGGACAAGGAGCACAATTCGTAGGTATGGGAAAAGACTTGTACGAAAACTCTCCGCTCGCTAAAGAATTATTCGAGAAAGCCAATGATATTTTAGGTTACCGCATTACAGACATCATGTTCGAAGGTACTGACGAAGACTTGCGTCAGACTAAGGTGACACAGCCTGCCGTATTCCTGCACTCTGTAATCTCTGCATTGTGCATGGGCGACGCTTTCCAGCCGGAAATGACTGCCGGACACTCTTTGGGTGAATTTTCTGCCTTGGTAGCTGCCGGCGCTCTGTCATTCGAAGACGGATTGAAACTGGTGTATGCACGTGCCATGGCTATGCAGAAAGCATGCGAAGCTCAGCCGTCAACCATGGCTGCCATCATCGCATTGCCTGATGAGAAAGTAGAAGAAATCTGTGCTTCAGTTGCCGCTGAAGGAGAAGTTTGTGTGGCAGCCAACTATAACTGCCCGGGACAGATTGTGATTTCTGGTAGCATCGAAGGTATCAACAAGGCTTGCGAACTGATGAAAGCTGCAGGTGCCAAACGTGCCCTCCCGCTGAAAGTAGGTGGCGCGTTCCACTCTCCGCTGATGGACCCTGCCAAAGTGGAACTGGAAGCTGCTATCAACGCTACAGAATTCCACACACCGAAATGCCCGATTTATCAGAATGTGGATGCACTTCCACACACTGATCCGGCTGAAATCAAGAAGAACCTGGTAGCACAGCTTACCGCTTCTGTACGCTGGACACAGACTGTACAGCAGATGATTGCCGACGGAGCTGATGACTTCACAGAATGTGGTCCGGGTGCAGTATTGCAGGGATTGATCAAGAAAATCAACAAAGACGCCAATGCGCATGGAATAGCATAATCAGGCCATGAGTCTGACAAGGGCACGAATTATACAAAGCAGACGGATTCTCTTTCTTTTCCGTGCGAAAGTATAATTCGTGCTTTTTTCGTTTTTAAAATTATTCAAACATTATGGAAACAACAGAAAAAATTATCATATACCAAGTTTTTACCCGCTTGTTTGGTAACCAGAACAAGACCTGCCGTCCGAATGGCAGCCTTGAAGAAAACGGATGTGGAAAGATGAATGATTTTACCAAACAGGCCTTGCACGAAATAAAAAAATTAGGCGCTACACACATCTGGTACACCGGACTGATAGCGCACGCTTCGCAAACGGATTACACTGCATACGGCATTCCCAAGAACCATCCTTCCATTGTGAAAGGGAAAGCAGGCTCTCCGTATGCCATCCGCGATTATTATGACATCGACCCGGACTTGGCAGAGCATGTAGACAAGCGTATGGAGGAATTCGAGCATTTGGTTACACGCAGCCATGAATGCGGACTGAAGGTCATCATGGATTTCGTTCCGAACCATGTGGCACGGCAGTATCACTCTTTGGCCAAACCGGCCGGTGTAAAAGATTTGGGTGAGAACGATGACTGCTCTCAGGATTTCAATCCACAAAACAATTTCTACTATATACCGGGACAGAAGCTGGCAGGCGAAATCGACCTTTATGACCCAGAACAAGGGAATTACGAGGAAATGCCGGCCAAAGCTACCGGAAACGACCGCTTTGACGCATGGCCCAACCGGAACGACTGGTATGAAACCATCAAGCTGAATTATGGAGTGGACTACCTGCATCACACCGGAGGACATTTCGACCCGATTCCGGACACCTGGAAGAAAATGGAAGACATACTGAGCTACTGGGCCGGGAAAGGTATCGACGGTTTCCGTTGCGACATGGCCGAAATGGTACCTTGCGAATTCTGGGGATGGGTTATTCCTCGTATCAAGGCTGCATTCCCGCAGACTATCTTTATTGCCGAAGTTTACAACCCGAATGAATACCGTAACTATATTTACAACGGACATTTCGATTACCTATATGATAAGGTAGGACTGTATGACACGCTAAGAAACATTACTTGCGGATATGGTTCAGCCACCGGAATCACCCACTGCTGGCAAAGTGTAGACGACATTCAGGACCACATGCTTAATTTTCTGGAAAACCACGATGAGCAGCGCATTGCATCCGACTTCTTTGCTGGCAATCCATTCAAGGCTGTTCCTGCCTTCATCGTATCTTCCTGCCTGCGAAGCAATCCGGTCATGGTTTATTTCGGACAGGAATTGGGTGAAAAGGGAATGGACTGCGAGGGTTTCAGCGGGCAAGACGGACGAACCACCATCTTCGACTACTGGAACGTAGACAGCATTTACCGCTGGAGCAACCGCGGACGCTGGAACACACATCTACTCAGTGAAAAGGAAAAGGAACTGCGTAAAACTTACGAAACTATCCTGCATATCTGCCAAAAAGAACAGGCCATCAGCAAAGGTGAATTTTTCGACCTGATGTATGTGAACCTGAACGGATGGCAAATGAACGAACACAAGCAGTACGCTTTCTTGCGTAAATACGGCCAGGAAGTACTCTTCATTATGGTAAACTTCAGCGACACGGCAAGTCAGGTAGCAGTTAATGTGCCGGCTCATGCATTTGAATACTTCAAAATGACTCCATCTGCCCAATGCAATGCCAAGGACCTGCTTACCGGAAAGACAGAAAAAATCTGCTTCACGCCCGAAAGTCCCACTTGCACGGAACTGCCTGCATACGGCGGAAAGATTTTTAAACTAAAAGTAAAATAAACAGCCGAAACAGGACCGATAGCTTTCAAACGTAAATAGTTTTAATTTATTTTATTTGGAAACTTGAAACAAAAAGGTATCTTTGCACAAATAGCATAACTTTGTGCAAACTATAAATACAATTATATGGAAAAAAGTTTTCTGGCCTTCATTGAGGACAGTATCAAAAAGAACTGGGACCTGGATGCCCTGACAGACTACAAAGGTGCCACTCTGCAATATAAGGATGTAGCACGTAAAATAGAAAAACTGCATATTCTGCTGGAGGAAAGCGGCATCAAGCCGGGCGATAAGGTGGCCTTGTGCGGACGCAACAGTTCGCACTGGGGAGTAGCTTTTCTGGCTATCCTGACATACGGTGCGGTAGCAGTTCCTATTCTTCATGAATTCAAGGCAGACAATGTACATAATATCGTCAATCATTCCGATGCCCGTCTTCTCTTTGTGGGAGATGTGGTATGGGAAGCATTGAACGAGGCTGAAATGCCAAACCTGGAAGGTATCATTCTGATGACCGACTTTACTTTGTTAGTATGCCGCAGCAAGCAGCTGGAATATGCCCGCGAACACTTGAACGAAATGTTTGGAAAGAAATTTCCACGCAATTTCCGGAAAGAGCATGTCAGCTACCGAAGAGATACTCCGGAAGAACTGGCACTTATCAACTATACCTCCGGAACGACCAGCTTCTCCAAGGGGGTAATGCTCCCTTACCGCAGCTTATGGTCAAATACACAGTTCGCATTTGAGGTGTTGACCCTGCAACCTGGCAATAAGGTGATTTCCATCTTGCCTATGGCACACATGTACGGACTGGCATTTGAATTTATCTATGAATTCTGTGCAGGTTGCCATGTGTACTTCCTCACCCGTATGCCAAGCCCCAAGATTATTTTCCAGGCATTCTCGGAAGTGAAGCCCCACATTGTGATTTCGGTTCCACTTATCATTGAGAAGATTATCAAAAAGAACGTGTTGCCTAAGCTGGAAACACTGAAAATGAAACTTCTGCTGAAGGTTCCTCTGATTAACGATAAGATTAAGGAAGCCGTACGTGAACACATGGTGCAGGCTTTCGGTGGAAATTTCTATGAAGTCATTATTGGAGGAGCAGCTTTCAATCAGGACGTAGAAAGACTACTCAGAAGTCTGGATTTCCCGTATACGGTAGGATATGGAATGACCGAATGCGGACCGATTATCTGCTACGAGGACTGGTTGCGCTACAAACCGGGGTCTTGCGGTAAAGCCGCACCACGTATGGAAATAAAGATAGACAGTCCGGACCCTCAGAATATTGTAGGAGAGATTCTTACCCGAGGAGAAAACGTGATGTTAGGATATTACAAGAATCCGGAAGCAACGGCACAGGCTATTGATGCGGAAGGCTGGTTGCACACAGGCGACTTGGGGGTAATGGATAAAGAAGGAAACGTGACCATCAAAGGCCGAAGCAAGAATATGCTGTTAGGACCTTCAGGACAAAATATCTACCCGGAAGAAATCGAAGAAAAGATAAGCAACCTGCCGTATGTATGCGAAAACATTGTGATTCAGCAAAGCGACCATAAACTGGCTGCGCTTATCTATCCGGACTTTGAGGAAGCCTACAAACAAGGATTGACAGATGCCGATATTGAAAGAATCATGGAAGAAAACCGTGTAGCGGTGAATGCGGAACTTCCTGTTTATTCTCAGATTACGCGCATCAAAATTTATCCGGAAGAATTTGAAAAGACACCTAAGAAAAGCATCAAGCGTTTCTTATACCAAGAAGTCAAGTAGCATCATGAAACGAACATTTATATCCGCGTTCCTGTTAGGAGGTATCCTGGCAGGAACGCACTTATCTGCACAGGAAACAAAACCGGCCTCAACCCTGAAAAAAGGTCCGAACGTTTCATTGAACATCACCAATAAAAAGAAATTCCCGCCAAGGACATACGTAAACCTCGGCTTGTTTAGCAATTATTCTTGTTTGAACGGACTTGGTATCAACGCGATTTCCAGCCTTCAGCATTATAATTCGTATGGCATGCAGATTTCCGGATTTACCAATGTGTCCGGACTGAAATCTACGGGGGTACAAATCTCCGGTATTGCCAATGTGACGGGTAAAAGAGCCTGCGGGTTTATCCTTTCCGGATTGACAAACGTCACAGGTACTTCTGCATACGGCTTATCCATTGCTGGTTTGGGAAATATTTCCGGAGGAGACATTAAAGGCGTAGGTATTGCCGGTTTGGTCAATGTCAGCGAAGATACCAGAGGACTTGCGATCTCCGGCTTGGCCAACGTAAACAAGGATATTCATGCCGGACTCATTATTGGAGGATTGATGAACGTTTCCGGAAATTCTTCCAGAGGTGTACAACTGACTTCTCTATTAAACGTAAGTGGAAAGTCTAACCAAGGATGGCAATTAGCCGGACTTGGTAATGTGAGTGTAGAAAATAAAGGGGTACAAACTGCCTTGCTCAATTACAGCGTCACTAACAGAGGGGTACAGTTAGGAGTAGGAAATGTCAATACTAAAAACAGCTCCAAAGGTTATCAGATTGGTATTGTCAATGTCAGTACGGACAGTACGGCCCATCAGATTGGCTGCATCAACCTGAAGCCACAAACCCGTGTGCAAATGCTTGTATCCGGAGGTAACGCCAATAAAGCTAGCCTGTCTATCCGGTTCAAGAACAAGTATACTTATACGCAAATCGGTACAGGTGCATACTATCTGGGCGTAGACAATAAACTTTCCGTCACGGGATTCTATCGTGCAGGCGTATATCACAGCCTGACTGACAAATTAGACCTCAGTGCCGACCTTGGATATTATCACATAGAATCTTTGGAAAACAAGCACCACGGTTATCCGGCCCGTTTATATGCTATCGAGCCACGAATAAGTCTGGAATATAGCTTGACAAAGAAATTCGGCCTGTTCCTTGCCGGTGGATACGGATGGACCCGGACATATAAAGGCAATCAGGCTTTCGATAAAAAAATGGTGATTGAAGCAGGAATGGTTTTGTTCTAAACAAAACCATTCCTTTTTTATATGAACAAAAGATTTTACTTATCCATTCAGACTTGCAGAACGCACACGGCTCAAGGTTTCCGGTGTCATTTGCAACAAGGAAGCAATATAGACCAGAGGAGCACGCTTCAGGATTTCGGGATGCAACTGAAGCAGTTTATTATAACGTTCATGCGCCGGCTCAAAACGCAACGTATCAGCTTTTACCTGAGATTCAATCAAGGAAGCTTCAAATAGTTTGCGATACCACACTCCTACCTCTGCATCTTTTAAAGCCAACAGTTCTATTTTATCTTTAGGAATATCCCATGCAATAGTTGGCTCCAATGCTTCAATCATTAGGCGGGTAGGTTCTTCCTTTAAATAGCTTTCCAAACAAATCACGACCCCTCCTTCATACGCTATATGTTCGGTCAGGTCCTTATCATATTTAAAATAAAACTGACGAGTCAGTCCTTTTTCCAAGTAAAGCATGGAACGACAAACCTCCCCTTCATCGAGGATACGTTCGCCTTTCTTGAATTTCCGGCAAACCAATATGTCAGCCAATTCATGAATCTGTTCCCGACTTAACATACATTTCATTCCGGAAACCATAATCTTGGCTACTTCTATATTTGTCATCATATTATTCATTTACAAATTATTTGACCTTAATACGATCGAAACCTTCACCAAATACACCGATAACCGCACTCTGAGAGACGAATGCCTTAGGGTCAATGTCTTTAATCAAACGGAAGATGGTGTTGGATTCTCTTTTCTTTGCCAAGACAAACATCATTTTCACTCCGTTATGCGTATAACAGCCTACACCGTCAATAAAAGTAACTCCACGATGCAAGTCTTTATTGATACGTGCACCTATCTCTTCGTATTTACTGGAGATAATAAAGAACTGAACAGACTGACGGGCACTGTTTACCACCTGGTCCAATACAAAACTGGAAATAAAGAGCACCACATATCCATAGACGACTTTCTCCCAGTTATGCAGCACTAAGTAACTTGAAGAAATGATAATCACGTCACAAATCAGGATGACCCTTCCCAACGTGATGTCACGATATTTGTTGATAATGGCCGCAATAATATCGGTACCTCCTGTACTTCCGTTGGCAGAGAATGCGACTCCGATACCGGCTCCACAGAAAGAAGCTCCCAGCACACACGACATGAAAGGCTGGTCATGAATCAACTCTCCGGTAACAAAATTCTGGATAACACTTAATATAAACGTCAACGTAAAAACGGCAAATATGGTCTTCAGGCAGAACTTCAATCCTAAGATCTTCAACGCAAGAAGAAGTAGTAAAAAATTTATAATCAGATAGGTATACTGCACTGGAAAGCCGGTTCCCCAATAAATGATAGATGCAATACCCGGCACCGCTCCTGAAGGAATATCACTCGGCAACAGAAATACGGTCCATCCGATGCCATACATAATCATACCCAAAGCAATCATTAAATAATCCTTGGTCTCTCTCAAAAATTTCTGCTTTCTTGTAGCAGGCAAAGCTGGATTCATTTTCGTATCGATTTTCTAAAAAAATTTCAGATGCAAAAGTAAGAAAAATTCCATATAATTGACTTATATCAATTTCAAAAAATAAGAAAAATAAAGCGGGGACAATCTTTTAAAAATGACATGATTTTCGTACTTTTGCCGCCAAATAGAAGAATAAATGGCATTAGTCAACGAACACCTGCTCAAATTACCGGAAAACTACTTGTTTACCGATATAGTGAAAAGAGTTAATTCTTTTAAAGTGACACATCCCCAGGCCCGCATTATTCATTTGGGAATCGGCGACGTGACCCTCCCTATCCCCAAAGCATGTGTAGAGGCTATGCAAAAAGCAGCCGGTGAATTAGGGAATCCCAACACATTCAGAGGATACGGACCTGAGCAAGGATACGACTTCCTGATCGAAGCCATTTTGAAGCATGATTACGCCGCCCATGGCATTTATTTCGATGCCAATGAGGTTTTCATCAGCGACGGTTCCAAATCGGATACGGGCAATATCGGCGATATACTGCGCCACGACAACAGTATCGGAGTGACAGACCCTATCTACCCGGCTTACATTGACTCAAACGTTTCATGCGGAAGAGCCGGCACATTGGAAAAAGACGGCAAATGGAGCAATGTGGTGTACATGCCCTGCCGCATAGAGAACAACTTTATTCCGGAAATTCCCAAGCAACGCATCGACATTATTTACTTGTGCTACCCCAATAATCCTACCGGGGCTGTATTAAGTAAAAGCGAACTCAAAAAGTGGGTCAACTATGCCATAGAGAACGATGCACTGATTATTTTCGATGCTGCCTACGAACGATACATACAAGACCCGGATATTCCTCATTCCATTTATGAAATAAAAGGAGCCAAAAAAGTGGCCATTGAATTCCGCAGTTTTTCAAAAACCGCAGGCTTCACCGGTGTGCGATGCGGTTATATGGTAATCCCTAAAGAAGTGACAGCCGCCACTTTGGAAGGCAAACGGATTCCGCTGAACAAATTATGGCTCAGAAGACAGTCCACCAAGTTCAACGGTGTATCTTACATCACCCAACGAGGAGCAGAAGCGATTTATACTCCCGAAGGAAAAGAACAGGTGAAAGCCATGGTACAATATTACATGGACAATGCACGAATCATGAAAAAGATGCTCTCGAAGACAGGCATACAATTTTTTGGAGGAGAAAATGCTCCGTATCTATGGATAAAAGCACCGGATAACCAGACTTCCTGGAAGTTCTTTGACAAGCTTCTGTACGAAGCTCAGGTGGTAAGCACGCCTGGAGTTGGTTTCGGACCAAGTGGAGAAGGCTATGTACGACTGACATCTTTCGGCGAACGCCACCAATGCGAAGAAGGTATCCAACGAATTTGTCAGTGCCTGTAAATAAAGCAACTTGTAAATATAGAAATCAAATAACTCAAATAAGAAATAAGGTATTATGTCAAAATTAAGATTCAGAGTAGTAGAAAAGGCATTTCACAAAAAACCGGTAGAAGTGGCCTCGCCAGCAACACGCCCCAGTGAATACTTTGCGAAATATGTATTCAACCGCGAAAAAATGTTCAAGTATCTGCCGAGCAACGTATATGCCAAACTCATTGATGTGATTGACAACGGTGCCACCCTCGACCGCAGCATCGCCAATGCCGTAGCCGACGGAATGAAAAAATGGGCGATCGAATTAGGGGTGACCCACTATACACACTGGTTCCAGCCGCTGACAGAAGGTACAGCCGAAAAGCATGATGCTTTTGTGGAACACGATGGAAAGGGTGGCATGCTGGAAGAGTTTTCAGGAAAATTGCTTGTTCAGCAGGAATCTGACGGTTCTTCATTCCCCAATGGAGGTATCCGTAATACATTTGAAGCCCGCGGATACAGTGCATGGGACCCGTCTTCACCGGTCTTCGTGGTAGACGACACCTTGTGCATCCCGACCGTATTCATTGCTTATACCGGAGAATCACTCGACTACAAGGCTCCATTGCTGAAGGCACTGCGTGCCGTAAACAAGGCTGCTCTGGATGTGATGCATTACTTTGACCCTTCTGTAAAGAAAATTATCTCTTACCTGGGATGGGAACAAGAATATTTCCTGGTTGACGAAGGCTTGTATGCTGCCCGTCCGGACTTGCTGCTGACTGGCCGTACCCTGATGGGACACGAAGCTTCCAAGAACCAACAGTTGGAAGACCACTACTTCGGAGCCATTCCGAGCCGCGTAGCTGCCTTTATGAAAGATTTGGAAATCCAGTCACTGGAATTGGGTATTCCAGTCAAGACACGCCACAACGAGGTAGCTCCAAACCAGTTTGAGCTTGCTCCGATTTACGAAGAATGTAACCTGGCAGTAGACCACAACATGCTGGTTATGTCACTGATGAGAAAAGTGGCACGTAACCATGGTTTCCGTGTACTGCTCCACGAAAAACCGTTCAAAGGTGTCAACGGTTCAGGTAAGCACAACAACTGGTCACTTGGAACCAGCACCGGTACTTTATTGATGGCTCCGGGAAAAACTTCTGAAGAAAACCTGCGTTTCATCACCTTCGTGGTAAATACCCTGATGGCCGTTTACCGTCACAACGGACTGCTGAAAGCTTCTATCATGAGTGCAACCAACACACACCGTTTGGGTGGTCACGAAGCTCCTCCTGCCATCATTTCTTCTTTCCTGGGAACACAGCTCAGCAAGG
>OHAQ01003214.1_pt1 | contig 11286 bp, 10 predicted proteins | sample 1577111 | NCBI WGS metagenome assembly OHAQ01 (sample SAMEA3541549, study PRJEB24748) | human gut metagenome | biome: human gut; feature: human-associated habitat; material: faeces | place: China | collected 2012 | reverse complement strand
GTTTGCGAATGATCATTCTTTTCGGAGTAAAAGATTGATGAGCTTTTGGGCACGGATTATGCAGATATTACAGAAAGAGAACTTCTGTGAAATCTTGCATACTTCGTGCCCTAATATTATTAAGAAATCTGAAAAAAGAAATGATTTCTTTGTTTATTTGAAATATAGTTTGTTGTTTTGCGAACAACAAATAGAAAAGGTAAACGATGAATAAGAAATACTCGGAAGAACAGGAAAGGATGGCTCGCTTTGCCAAGGCCATGGGGCATCCGGCCCGGATGGCTATATTGCAATTCCTGCTGGCACAGGAGTCCTGTTATTTTGGTGATATTCATGAAGAGTTGCCCATAGCCAAGGCTACAGTCTCTCAGCACTTGAAGGAACTGAAGGATGCCGGATTGATTCAGGGAGAAATAGAAGCGCCAAAGGTGAGGTACTGCATCAATAAGGAAAACTGGGAACTGGCCCGGAGAATGTTTGTCGACTTCTTCGGTCAGCTTGTTTGCAAAAAGGGGAGCTGCTGCGGGTAAGCTCTTTTTTTATCTTGGATGTTCGTAGTTTGACGAAATACTAATAACTGAAATAATGAAGATGAAAAAGATTTGTTTTTTGTGTTTGTGTTTGGGCTTGTTGCTGGCGGCTTGTGGAGGCAATGCCAGGAAAGAGAGTCCTGTTGCTGATGCGCAGGAGGAAGTAGCAGTGAGTGACGGAGTGGAAGTGCTCTATTTTCACGGCAAGCAGCGTTGTGCTACCTGTATAGCCATCGAGAAAGGCACGCAAGAAGTGATGGAAAAAAGATTTGGCCGATGCCGTCCGGAAAGGAGAAGTGAAGTTTCGCACGATAGACATCAGTCGTGAAGAGAACGAAGCCGTAGCCGAGAAATATGAAGTGACGTGGTCGTCGCTGTTTGTCGTGAAACACAAAGACGGGGTGGAGACCGTAGAGAACCTGACGAAATTTGCTTTCGGCAATGCCCGCAAGTCGCCGGAAGTGTTCAAGGCCGGAGTGGTGAAGACCGTTCGTGAAATGCTGGAATAAACAACGGTAGCTATGGATGGATTGCAGACATTACTGGACAACAGTTCCACACCCGTACTGACGGCTTTTCTCCTCGGATTGCTGACGGCCCTTTCGCCTTGCCCACTGGCTACCAATATTGCAGCCATCGGGTTTATCGGAAAGGAGATGGAGGACAGAAAACGTGTTTTTCGAAACGGCCTGCTTTATACCTTGGGGCGTATTCTTGCCTATACCCTGCTCGGATTTGTATTGATCCTGATATTGAAGGAAGGTTTGAGCATGTTCGGCATACAGAAAACTATCGGTACGTGGGGCGAACGGGTATTGGGGCCTGCTTTATTTGTCATCGGCCTCTTTATGCTTTTCGGTGACAGGCTGAACCTTCCCCAATTTGGGTTCAAGGGAAATGCCGAAGGCCTTGCAGGGAAAGGAGGGTGGGGAGCTCTGCTGATAGGCATACTCTTTGCGTTGGCTTTCTGCCCCACGAGCGGTGTGTTCTATTTCGGTATGCTGATACCCCTGTCGGCTACCACCACAGCAGGTTATCTGCTGCCTGCTGTGTTCGCCATAGCCACGGCCCTGCCAGTACTTGTGGTGGCCTGGATACTGGCATTCAGCGTGCAACAGATGGGGCGTTTCTATGGCAGGATGCGTACAGTACAGCGATGGATGAACCTGTTTGTCGGGATGCTTTTCATCGGTATAGGCATTTATTATAGTTGGATGATGTATATGTAACACATTTAAAATATTACGGATATGGAAATTAAAGTATTAGGCCCGGGTTGTGTCAAATGTAAGACAACCTACAATGTTATTGAGAAAGTAATCAAGGAGAACAATCTGGATGTGAAGCTGACCAAGGTGGATGACATCATGGAAATGATGAACTATAACATCATGACTACTCCTGCCGTAGTGGTGGACGAAGTGGTGAAGATGAAAGGGCAGGTCCCTACGGAAAGTGACGTAAAGAAACTTTTGGGCATCTGATACACGAAGCTATTTGACGACAGGCGGCAGAAACGGCTGTGTTAAGGCTCCTGCCGCCTTTATGATAGTATGTTTGTTCGTATTTAAACGAATTAATCTAAAAAAAGAATGATACAAGATTTTGCAGACTGGCTTGTTTACGGACTGTTCGGCCTGAGTGCCGACACATCGTTGGGAGTGGCCGTAAACTTTTTCTTTTACGACACCATCAAGATTCTTATCCTATTGTTTTTCATCAGTGTGCTGATGGGGATTGTCAATGCCTATTTCCCGATAGAGCGGTTACGCACCTATCTGGCTACCCACAAGATGTATGGCCTGCAGTACCTGTTGGCTTCTATCTTCGGAGCCATCACTCCGTTCTGTTCATGTTCTTCCATCCCGTTGTTTATCGGTTTTGTGAAGGGAGGTATCCCGTTGGGAGTGACCTTTGCCTTTTTGATTACGTCGCCGCTAGTCAACGAAGTGGCTGTTGCCATGTTCCTCGGTTCTTTCGGATTGAAAGTGACGGTGGTTTATGTCGTCAGCGGCATCCTGCTGGGAGTGATTGGAGGTTTTGTGCTCGGACGGATGCGCCTTGCGCCTTATCTCAGCGATTGGGTGAAACAGATTCAGGCCCAGTCGTCTGCCCAGACAGAAGCATGGGAGAAAGACCATATTCCTTTTGTCAAACGGCTTCCCGCCATCATTCGTGATGCCTGGCGGATAGTCAGTGGTGTGCTTGTCTATATTCTGATAGGTATCGGCATCGGTGCCTTCATGCACGGCTTTGTGCCCGAAGGCTTCTTTGAACAATACATGTCGAAAGACAATTGGTTTGCCGTGCCCCTTTCAGTTCTTCTTGCCGTGCCCATGTATGCCAATGCGGCTGGTATTGTGCCTGTCATCGAAGTTTTTGTGGCCAAAGGCATTCCTTTGGGTACCGCCATCGCTTTCATGATGGCCGTGGTGGGGTTGTCCTTGCCCGAAGCTACCCTGCTCAAGAAGGTGATGACCTGGCGGCTGATAGGTATCTTCTTCGGTACCGTGGCCTTCTTTATTATTTTGTCCGGCTATCTGTTCAATTTCATTCTGTAATTCTTTGACTTTTTTCTTGAGCCATTCGTTTGAGCTGGATAAAGCATTGTTTTAGACAGGACAAAGCATTGCTTTATTCAGCTTAAAGCAATGCTTTGTTGCTAGCTGTTAATATGGCGCTTACTCTTCCACAAACATCAGGTCACTGATAATGCCGTCGGATACAAAGATTCCTTCGCGGGTGAGCCGCAGATGGTTGTCCTGCTGCTCTAGCTTGTTGCTCTTCAGGTAAGGGACGGCCATGGAGGTGCAATAGTCGGAAAGCGCCTGGCCGAAACGTTTTTTGAGTGTCGGCAGGTCAATGCCACGACGGGTACGCAGAGAGGTCATGATGTATTCGTTGTAGCGGGTCGTCAGGCTAAGTTCCTCTTTTTCGTAGAGCCTGTTTTTTTCTTCAATTGCGAAAATATATTTCTCCAATGAGGGAATATTCCATTCCCTACTGTGCATGTCGAACGAATGGGCAGACGGACCACAGCCCAGGTAAGGGATACCTTGCCAGTAGGATGTATTATGGCGTGAGTGAAAGCCGGGCTTGCAGAAATTGGAAATCTCGTAGTGTTCGTATCCTGCGGCCGAGAGGGTATCCATCAGCGTGGTGAAGAAACGTACGCTGCTATCTTCGTCCACCTCGTTGACCCGATGGGCTTGGAGCATCTGGTGGAGGGGGGTACCCTCTTCGTACGTCAGGTGGTAGGCTGAAATATGCTCTACGTTGAGAGCAATGGCTTGGCGGAGGTCGCGTTCCCAACGTTCATCCGTCTCGCCAGGCAGGCCGTAGATAAGGTCGATACTGATGTTGTGGAAACCATGCCGACGGCAGCGGTCGACGGCTTCAATGGCTTGGAGTGCATTGTGCCGTCGGTTCAGCAGGCGGAGGGTGGCGTCGTCGAAGGTCTGGATGCCCATACTGATGCGGTTGAAAGGCAGAAGGCGGAGCATGGTCACGTAGTCTTCCGTCAAGTCGTCAGGGTTGGCTTCGAGGGTAATTTCTTCACAGGCGTTGAGATCGTAGAGGGCGGACAGGGCATCGAAGACTTGGCGGAAATCTTCTTCTTCGAGTTGCGAGGGTGTGCCGCCGCCAAAATAGATGGTACGGACAGCTTCGTTTTTCAGGTAGTTGCGACGCATGGTGAGTTCCTCGCACAAGGCATTGATGTAGCGCCGTTTCAGGTCGCTGCGCGTGGTAGAGTAGAAGTCACAATAGATGCATCGTGTCTTACAAAAAGGGATGTGTATATAGATGCCTGCCATGGATGTTTTCTTTTTCAATGCTGCAAAAGTAAGAAACTGTTTTTGCATTTCTTCTTTATTTACCTGAAATATTGGGGTAATCAGATGGGAGTTCTGCTTTTTTGTGAGGAATTTGTCTTTTTTGAGGGGATATGTTTGTATGTAAACTTTTAAATGTGTATTTTTGACACTTAATAAGTCGTATGACAAAGATTGTATGGAAGATACATGAAGAAAACTGCTATGCAGCAGCTCTGATAACCTTATGAATTAAACATAAAAAAAACCATGAAAAAGAAACTGAAAACGACTTTAGCCTTGTTGGTTATGGCAATGGCTTCGATGGCACAAAATGTAGAGATGACCGGTCCTGACGGACGATTGCGGTTGAAGGTGGTTAACGAAGGAGAGACGGGTGTATCCTATTCGGTAACTTACGATGGCAAGCAGATGGTCGACGCTTCCCCCTTGGGCATGAAGACGAATGTCGGTGATTTCTCAAGTGGCTTGAAGCTGGTGAAACACGAAACGGCGCAGATAGATACGACTTATCAACTGACACGTATCAAGACTTCGCGGGTACATTATCAGGCCAATGAATTGGTATGTCATCTGTCCAACGCGCAAGGACAGTCTTTGTCGGTTACTTTCCGTATCAGTTGCAATGATATTGCTTTTCGTTATACTTTGCCCCGACATGGCGAGACGGGTAGTGTGCGGGTGATGGAAGAATCGACTGGTTTTCACTTCCCCCAGCAGACTACAACTTTCCTTTGTCCGCAGAGCGATGCCATGATTGGTTGGAAGCGGACCAAGCCCAGTTATGAAGAAGAATACAAGGCAGACGCTCCAATGAATGAACGTTCGCAGTATGGACATGGCTATACATTCCCCTGCCTTTTCCGCGTGGGCGATGATGGTTGGGTGTTGGTTAGTGAGACGGGAGTGGACAGCCGTTATTGCGGATCGCACTTGAGCGATGCCGACAACGGTCTTTATCGGATTGCCTTCCCCATGCCCGAAGAGAACAATGGCAACGGAACGGTAGAACCGGCTTTTTCCCTGCCAGGCAGTACGCCCTGGCGGACACTGACGGTAGGCGCTACGTTGAAACCCATTGTGGAGACAACTGTAGCTTGGGATGTTGTGACACCGCGTTATGAAACGAAACATGACTATTGCTTCGGTCGTAGTACATGGAGTTGGATTTTGTGGCAGGACAATAGTATCAACTATGACGATCAGGTACGTTTCATTGATTTGGCTGCTGAAATGGGCTATGAATATGTATTGATTGACGCCTGGTGGGACAAAAATATTGGCTACGAGCGTATGGAACAGCTCATTGCCTATGCACAAAGCAAAAAAGTAGATGTTTTCCTATGGTATAGTTCCAGTGGCTATTGGAACGACATTACTCAGAGTCCGACAAACAAGATGGATAATGCGATCATTCGCAAGCAAGAGATGCGCTGGATGCAGAAGTTAGGCGTGAAGGGTATCAAGGTTGATTTCTGGGGAGGCGACAAGCAGGAAACGATGCGTCTTTACGAAGATGTATTGAGCGATGCCGATGACCATGGTCTGATGGTTATCTTCCACGGCTGTACCCTGCCACGTGGTTGGGAGCGGATGTATCCCAACTATGTAGGTAGTGAGGCTGTTCTGGCTTCTGAAAACTTAATCTTCCAACAACATTTCTGTGACAACGAGGCGTTCAATGCCTGTCTGCATCCGTTCATCCGCAATACGGTGGGATGCATGGAGTTTGGAGGAACTTTCCTGAATAAGCGTTTGAACAGAGGAAATGATGGTGGCAGTATCCGAAAGACATCGGATGTCTTCCAATTGGCTACGGCAGTACTTTTCCAAAATCCCATTCAGAATTTTGCGTTGGCTCCCAATAATCTGACGGATGCTCCTCAGATTTGTTTGGACTTCATGAAACAGATACCTACTACGTGGGATGAGACTCGTTTTATAGAAGGTTATCCAGGTAAGTATATCGTATTGGCACGACGTCATGGCGATAAGTGGTATTTGGCTGCTATCAATGCAATGGAAGAACCTTTGAAGTTGAAATTCTCGTTTCCTGAACTGAGTGGTTCTACGGTATCTGCCTATACGGACGATAAAAAGATGCAACCACAATTGAAAACACAAAAGATAAAGGAAAAAGGAGAATTTCAGTTGACCGTACAGCCTTTTGGGGGAGCTGTGTGGGTAAAATGAGAGCCTAACTAACTTTTGACACACAAACATATTATATATAGGTATCATGAAAACACTTTTGAAATTGGGGATTACGGTCGGCTTGCTGTTGGCTGCTGTTTTCCCCATACAGGCCAGGATAAATAAGGTGGCAAACGAACCTGATTCTGTTTATTTGTTCTCATATGCGCGTGTCGATGGACAGAGTGGATTAAGGTTTGCCTGGAGTCCCGATGGAAGGCGCTGGCTTTCTGTAGCAGACGGTTACGACTATGTAAAATGTGATTTTGGCCCTTGGGGAAGTGAAAAGAAAATGTTCTCTCCTCACTTGATGCAGAATACTTCCGATGGTTTATGGCATTGTATTTGGACGGCCACTCGTAGTGGGAAGGTCTTAGCCCATGCTGCTTCGCCTGATTTGCTGAAGTGGGGTGCGCAAAGTTATTTTACGGAAGAAGAACTGAGTAAGTATGAATTGAAATCAGCTTATCCCGCTGAGGAAACAAGTGTCCTTTTGGATGGGCAACAGGAAAGCGGTTGGATGCAGCGAGTTTCTTATAAAACGGTAGAGCAGTTGATTCGTTATGCTGATCATAAGAAATATCGCCAGCGGTTGTATGACGAACGTACAGAAGAGGATCCTATACGTTTTGCAGGATTGAAACCGTTGAAGGCGACCATTCAGGTGGATGTTTCTCAGGGAAAAAGTATTAGCGATCACCTGATAGGCATCTTTTTTGAGGATATTAATTATGCGGCCGATGGTGGTCTATATGCCGAATTGGTGCAGAACCGTGATTTTGAATATTCATCGAAAGACGGTTCGCGTCAAGGTTGGGACAGCAACTATGCTTGGAGTGTGACGGGTGGACAGGGTAGTCTGGAGATTGCGACCGAACTTCCCATTCATGAGAACAATCCGCATTATGCCGTGCTGGATGTACGGCAGGCGGGGGCAGCCTTGCAGAACGATGGTTATGATGGAATAACGTTGAAGAAAGGTGAAAAGTATGATTTCTCTTGTTTTGCCCGCATTGCAGGTGAAAGTAAAGGAGGGAAAGTCATAGTCAGTTTGCTTGATCAGGAAGGAAATGAAATAGGGAAGACTTCGGTAAAAGTTTCTTCAAACAACTGGAAAAAGCTCAAAGCTGTGTTGACTGCGCAGGAGGATGTACGTGCAGCCAAACTGTCTCTCCAACCGAAAATGAGTGGTATTTATCATTTTGATATGGTTTCACTCTTTCCGCAGAATACATTTAAAGGTCGTAAGAATGGATTACGTGCTGATTTGGCTCAGGTATTGGCCGATCTTCATCCTCGTTTTGTCCGTTTTCCGGGCGGATGTGTGGCTCATGGCGACGGCGTAGACAATATTTACGACTGGAAAGGCTCCATTGGCCCTTTGGAGGCCCGAAAACCTTTGCGCAACTTGTGGGGGTATCATCAGACACGAGGTTTGGGTTACTTTGAGTATTTCCAGTTCTGTGAGGATATAGGTGCGGAGCCTGTACCAGTATTGGCGGCGGGTGTACCATGTCAGAATTCCGGTACGTGCAGTCATCATTCCAAGGATGAAATAGGTTGCAAAGGACAGCAGAGAGGTATTCCGATGGAAGAAATGCCTGCTTATATTCAGGATGTGCTCGATTTGATAGAATATGCCAACGGAGATGCCCGCAAGACGGAGTGGGGCAGGAAACGTGCAGAAGCTGGGCATCCCAAACCTTTCAATCTGAAATACATTGGCATCGGCAATGAAGACTTGATAACAGAGGTATTTGAAGAACGTTTTACAATGATTTATAAGGCTGTTCGCGAGAAATATCCGGAAGTGACAGTGATTGGTACGGTAGGTCCTTTCTATGAAGGGACTGATTATGATGAGGGTTGGAAACTGGCTACCCGACTGGGGGTTCCGATGGTGGACGAGCATTATTATGTGGCTCCAGGCTGGTTCATCCATAATCAGGACTACTACGACTGTTACGACCGCAGTAAACCGAAAGTCTATTTGGGTGAATATGCGGCCCACCTGCCAGGGCGTCCCAGTAACTTGGAGACGGCTCTTTCCGAAGCCTTGTATCTGACAGCGGTAGAACGTAATGCTGATGTGGTGGCTATGACTTTCTATGCTCCGTTATTGGCCAAAGAATGGCATACCCAGTGGCGTCCCGATTTGATTTATTTCAATAATGTAGAAGTAAAGCCTACGGTCGGTTATTACACGCAACAAATGTTTGGTCAGAATGCTGGCAATGAATATTTTGCTTCTACGATTACGTTGGATAATGGATTGGATGCAGTAAAGAAACGGGTTGGTGTGTCGGTCGTAAAGGACCCGATGACTGGTGACTACATTGTAAAGCTGGTGAATATGCTACCAGTTGAGGTTTCTTCCAAGATAGAATTGGAAGGTGTCACGCTCGTGAATCCTACGGCACAGAAGATTGTTCTGGCTGGAAATCCGAAAGATGAAGATGTAACTCCGATAACAGAGGATTTTGAAGTGCAGGAACATGGTTTTGATTATACACTACCTTCTTATTCTTTTACTGTAATCCGTATCGGACAAAAAATGGATAAATGAGATAATTTTTTATGTTTGTACGACTGATTAATAGTTAACCATGAAAAGAACATGTTTATTGGCTGTAGCTGTCCTACTATTAGGCAGTCTGGCCGCACAGAAAGAAACCTTGCATTCCGGCTATCCCATTGATCCGGTTTCCTTTACTTCGGTTAAAGTGACCGATAGCTTTTGGGGACAGCGCCTCAAAGCCAGTCGCGAAGTGACTATTCCACTAGCTTTCAATAAATGTGAGGAAACAGGACGTTATGAGAATTTTGTAAGAGCGGCCCATCCCAGTGATGAATATAAAGTAGAAGGTTTCTCGTTTGATGATACGGATGTTTATAAGACGATTGAAGGTGCTAGTTACCTCTTGCAAACCTATCCGGACAAGAAACTGGGAAAATATATTGACAGTGTTCTGCAGATTGTAGCTGCTGCTCAGGAGCCCGACGGGTATCTATATACTGCCCGTACCATGAATCCGAAACATCCCCATGACTGGGCTGGCCCGGAACGTTGGACAAAGGTAGAGGAACTCAGCCATGAGTTCTATAACTTGGGACATATGGTGGAAGGTGCTGTTGCTCATTATCAGGCTACCGGCAAACGTAATTTCTTGGATATTGCCATTAAGTATGCCGACTGTGTCTGTAAGGCTATTGGCAACGGGTCGGATCAGAAGAAATTAGTCCCGGGGCATCAGATAGCCGAAATGGCCTTAGTACGCCTTTACCTTGTGACTGGCGACCGTAAATATCTTGACCAAGCAAAGTTTTTCTTGGATGCACGTGGCTATACGAGTCGTAAGGACGCCTATAGCCAGGCTCATAAGCCTGTATTGGAACAGGATGAGGCTGTAGGTCATGCAGTACGTGCTACTTACATGTATGCAGGCATGGCGGATGTAGCTGCCATTACAGGCGATTCCTCTTACATTAAAGCTGTAGATAAGATTTGGGAAAACATTGTTAATAAGAAAATTTACATTACAGGAGGAATTGGTTCACGTCATGCCGGTGAAGCCTTTGGCGATAATTATGAACTCCCAAATCTTTCGGCCTATAATGAAACATGTGCAGCCATTGGTAATGTGTATGTCAATTACCGCCTGTTTTTATTACACGGTGATGCCAAATATTTCGATGTATTGGAGCGTACATTATATAATGGTTTAATTTCCGGGGTCTCTTTGGATGGTGGTTCGTTCTTCTATCCTAATCCGTTGGCTTCGGCAGGTGGTTATAGCCGTAAACCTTGGTTTGGATGCGCTTGCTGCCCTAGTAATATCAGTCGTTTCATACCATCCTTACCTGGATATGTCTATGCCGTAAAGGATGATCACGTGTACGTTAATCTTTATATGGGCAATCGTGGTGAATTGAAGGTTAATAACAAGAAGATTGTGCTTGAGCAGGAAACATCTTATCCTTGGAACGGTGATATCCGTATCCGGGTGGTGAAGGGAGCGCTACCGTTTACGATGAATCTTCGTATACCCGGTTGGGTACGCAATGAAGTGCTTCCGGGAGATTTATATCGTTATGATGACGAACAAAAGCTTGGCTATACGGTAACGGTCAATGGAGAAGCTGTAGAAGGAGAACTTCAGAAAGGCTATTTGCAGATTGAACGCAAATGGAAAAAAGGAGATGTGGTAGAAGTACATTTTGATATGCAACCTCGTGTTGTTAGAGCCAATGAAAAAGTTGCAGCTGACCGTGGACGAGTAGCTGTAGAACGTGGTCCTATTGTGTATTGTGCAGAATGGCCAGACAATGATTTTAATGTGCATAATATCCTGCTAAATCAGCATCCTTCTTTTCAAGTGGTAAACAATCCGGATCTGTTGTATGGTATTTGTGAGATTACCACCGATGAGCAGGCTCTCAGTTATGATGCAGCAGGTAGATTGGTTGTGAAAGATGTCAAATTGACTCTGATTCCTTATTATGCATGGGCACATCGGGGAGAAGGAGATATGGAAGTATGGCTTCCTATTGAAGTTGGCGCTTCGTCGGCGCAGCCACAGAAGGTGGTAGAACAGGAAGATAATGGATTTTTTAATCATTAAATATATTTATATATGAAGAAAATAACGACAATTTTGGCCTTGTCTCTTGCGATGGGCCTGCAAGCACAACAACATGTGATGACTGTCGATGTTGCAAAGCCGACAGCC
>OHAQ01003213.1_pt1 | contig 11287 bp, 10 predicted proteins | sample 1577111 | NCBI WGS metagenome assembly OHAQ01 (sample SAMEA3541549, study PRJEB24748) | human gut metagenome | biome: human gut; feature: human-associated habitat; material: faeces | place: China | collected 2012 | reverse complement strand
CTGACACCATACAAGGTTACCAGACATGTAATGGAGAACGCCGGTGAAAAGGCGATCTTCCTTCACTGTCTGCCGGCATTCCATGATCTTAAGACAAAGATCGGAAAAGAGATGGGCGAGCGTTTCAACCTTACAGATATGGAGGTTACAGACGAAGTATTCGAGTCTCCGCAGTCCAAGGTATTCGACGAAGCTGAGAACCGTATGCACACCATTAAGGCTGTGATCGTTGCAACATTAGGAGAGCCGGAGAAATAATGTCAGATTTATTTAATGAAGAAATAATTTCACAGGCAACACATACAAAATGGGCGGGCAAAACCGTCCATTTTGCAAAAGAAATAGATTCTACGAATGCGTGGATCAAGAGTCTGGCAAAAGAAGGTGCGGAGCATGGAACTCTGGCAGTTGCGGAATATCAGTCAGCGGGCAGAGGCCGTTTTGAGAGAAGATGGGAAGCACCGGAAGGCAGTTCCATTATGATGACTCTGCTTCTGCGTCCGACATTTGCCCCGCAGTATGCATCCATGCTCACACTTGTCATGGGACTGGCAGTGGCACAGGCAGCAGAGGAACTGGGATTTGATGTAAGCATTAAATGGCCGAACGATATCGTAATCTCAAAGAAAAAAATCTGCGGCATTCTGACAGAAATGGGAACCAACGGACTCCAGATCAACTACGTTCTGATTGGAGTCGGAATTAATGTCAACCTGAAAGAATTTCCGGAGGAAATGCAGGATAAGGCAACTTCCCTGCTTCTCGAAGGCGGTCATGAATATGACAGAAACCAGGTGATCGCGCTGGTGATGAAATACTTTGAGATCAATTATGAAAAATTTGTACAGACCTGTGATTTTGCGCACCTTCTGGATGACTACCACAGAATCCTTGCAAACCTGAACCAGCCGGTCAGAGTCATCGACGGGGACAGAAGCTTCGAGGGAATCTGCAGAGGAATCGATGAAAAAGGCGAACTGCTTGTGGAAAAACAGGACAAAGAAGTGGTAAAAGTCAGCGCAGGAGAAGTATCTGTGCGTGGACTGTACAGTTATGTTTAGGATAATAAGCGGGAATCCTCGGCAATTCAATTACCGAGATGAAAGCGCAGGATTGTGCGTATCCGCACAAAAAATATAACAGCAAAAATTTATTTCTTATATCTCCTGATTATTGTATTTGTTTTCAGAAGAAAGTAGGTCAGATATGCGTTGAAAAGTAAGAGCATTTTGTGCTATGATATAAATATAATAAAAACTATCAATCAGAAGGAGAATGGAGATGCTGCTGTCACATAAAACATCCATAAAGATCAGTCAGGAATATTATAATATCATAGGGCATATGTGTTACACCGGTATGGGCCTTGAGCGCCTCGCCTGCATCATGCAGGGTGTGGACAACCTTTTCGAGGTCGACACCGTCCAGAATATCATGAAGCACATCATGCAGATAGCGGGCGTCAAGTATCACGAGGATGAGAAAAAGGATGTCTCCCTGCGCGTTATCACCGACCATATCAGAAGCACCACTTTCATGATCGGCGACGGCGTTATGCCTTCAAACGAGGGCAGAGGATATGTTCTTCGCCGCCTGCTCAGAAGAGCGGCTCGCCACGGCAGACTCTTAGGCATCGACGGCACTTTCCTCTACAAAGTGTGCGAGACCGTTATCAAAGAGAATGCAACAGCCTATCCGAACCTCGTCGAGAAGCATGATCTTATTGTAAAGGTCATCAAAGCTGAGGAGGAGAGCTTCAATAAGACTATAGACACAGGTCTCAATCTGCTTGAGAATATTATCGCTCAGAGCGATTCCAAGGTGCTCAGCGGCGCAGATGCTTTCAAGCTTCAGGATACTTTCGGCTTCCCGATAGACCTGACAAAAGAGCTGCTCGAAGAGCGCGGCATGAGCGTTGATATCGACGAGTATGACCGCCTCTATGCTCAGAGCAGAGCGGCGGCGCGTGCGGCGCGCAAGGATGCCGGAGCTCAGGCGTGGAAGGACAGCAACGTTTCGTTCAAGGATGTCGGAGCCACCGAGTTTGTCGGCTATACCGATTATTCCTGCGACGCCGAGATAAAGGCGATAGTCACAAACGGCGAGCGTGACGAGTTCGCAACCGCGGACTCCGAGGTGGTTGTTGTGCTTGACAAGACCCCGTTCTATGGCGAGAGCGGCGGACAGGCGGGCGACACCGGCGTTATCAAGACCGATAATGCAACCCTCGAGGTTACCGCAACAGGCAAGACTCCCGACGGCGTTGTGCTCCACATTGCAAGATTTATAAGCGGCGACAGCATCGCTCTCGGCGATAAAGTCCACGCACAGATAGATGTCGAAAAGCGCGAGGCGACCCGCCGCAACCATACCGCGGCTCATCTGCTCCAGGCGGCTCTGAGAAAGCACCTCGGCAGCCATGTTGAGCAGGCGGGACAGCTTGTCAACAGCGAGGAGATGCGCTTCGACTTCACCCATTTCTCCGCTCTCTCGGGCGATGAGCTCAAGGCGATAGAGCGCGAGGTCAACGAGGTTATCCTCAAGGGTATTCCGGTCGAGACACGCGAGATGCCCATTGAAGAGGCGAAGAAGCTCGGCGCAATGGCTCTGTTCGGCGAGAAGTACGGCGATGTCGTGCGCGTTGTCAGCGCGGGCGATTTCTCCGTTGAGCTGTGCGGCGGCACCCATGCGGACAATACCGCAAAGCTCGGTCTGTTCAAGATCGTGTCCGAGTCCTCAGTTGCCGCGGGAATCAGACGTATAACCGCCGTCACCGGCTTCGGTGTGCTCAAGCATATAGAAAACGACGAGCGCATCATGCAGTCTGCAGCGGCGGCGATGAAGCTCGGCAATGTCGCGGAGCTTGACAAGCGCGCGGCGACCCTCGCTGCCGAGGTCAAGGCAAAGGACAGAGAGCTTGCGGAGCTTCGCAGCGAGATATCCGCTCTCAAGGCGGGCAGCCTTATGGACAGCGCAAGACAGGTCGGCGGAGTCAGACTCATCACCGCTGAGGTCGAAGTCTCCAACCCCGGCGAGCTTCGCTCAATGTGCGACACCGCCCGTGACAACGGCGCAGATATCGTCGCAGTCTTTGCTGGCGTCAACAAAGAGAAGGGCACTCTGAACTTTGCCTGCGCCTGCGGTGCGGATGCAATAAAGCTCGGCGCTCATGCTGGCAATATAGTTCGTGAGACCGCAAAGATAGCAGGCGGCTCGGGCGGCGGCAAGCCGGACAGCGCAATGGCGGGCGCCAAGGACACTTCCAAGGCGAACGAGGCTCTCGCGGCGGTTGACTCTATCGTCAGCGCCATGTTAAAATAAAATCATAGCTCCGCCGGTCTTTCCCGGCCGGAGGAATAAGCAATTGCAATACGGAGGTTTTCTGAAAATGGATGACTGTATTTTTTGCAAAATAATCAAGGGCGAGATACCCTCAAAAAAAGTCTATGAGGACGACGATGTTCTCGCGTTCTATGACCTCGAGCCGCAGGCTCCGTTTCATATTCTCATTATCCCGAAGCAGCATATAAAGAGTGCTGCCGAGATAACCCCGGAGAACAGCGCGGTCGTCTCCAAAGTGTTCGAGGCGGCGGCGAAGATAGCCAAGCAGTTCGATCTCAAGGACGGCTTCAGAATCGTCAACAACTGCGGCGACTGTGCGGGTCAGACCGTCAAACACCTGCACTTCCATATGCTCGGCGGCAGAGATTTCGGCTGGCCGGCAGGCTGATAAAAAAGACCATATTAATATTCAGGAGATGTTTATTTTGGCAAAGACCTATACAATGGAAATCGCAGGCGTGAAGAGAGAGCTTCCTCTCTGCCCGGTCAGCGACAAGCTCGATATCGCGGCATTCATCCTTTTCGGTGATGTCGAAGTCACCGTTAAAGCGGCGGAGGAGCTGCTCAAGAAGTGCCCTGAGTTCGATTATATTCTCACTCCCGAGGCGAAGAGCATCCCGCTTGCCTATGAGATGTCCAGACAGAGCGGCAAGAAATATTTTGTTGCCCGCAAGAAGCCGAAGGTCTATATGACCGATCCCGTCTGTGTCAGCGTGCGTTCTATAACCACCGATGCAGAGCAGACCCTTCTTCTCGGCAGAGAGGACGGAGATCAGCTTCGCGGCAAGAAAGTGCTTATCGTTGACGATGTTATCAGCACCGGCGAATCCCTCGCGGCAGTCGTTGCCCTCGCCGATAAGTTCGAAGCGAACATAGTCGCCAAGGCGGCAGTCCTCGCAGAGGGCGACGCGGCGGAGCGCGACGATATCGTGTTCCTCGAGAAGCTTCCTCTTTTCTTCAAATAATCGGAGAATTGAGAAATGGCGCGCCCGTTCACGGTTATCGGTTTTACAATGTTTTTTACGCTGGCTCTTGTTTTTGAACTCGGTCAGAAGGCGGCAGTCGTTATCCTTTCGGCAGCAGCTGCCGCCTTTATCTTTTCTCTGTTCTTCAAGAGCGTTCGGCGTGACTTTGTAATCCCGACTGCGTGTATCGCGGCGGTCGTTGCAGTCCTTTTGTCTTTTGCCGCCGCACTTGTTCCTGATGAAGCATCGGAGAATTTCAACGACGGCGTGCATACCGTGAAAGCGAGCGTTGTCTCGCTCGAGGAACAGAGCGGCGAAAGATATTATACAGAGCTTAAAACTTCCGAGATAGACGGCGAAGAATATAAGCTGAACATACGCCTTTCTTCAAAATCGCGCCTTGGGTTCAAGCCGTATGATACTGTCGAGGGCGATTTGCAGCTCTACGATATCGGCAAGACCCGTGACGCGAGAAACTACTATCTGTCCGAAAATATCTTTATGGGCGGATACGCAAAGGGCGATATGAATATATCTCAGCCGGAGCGCAGGCCGATAGGCTATTATCCGCTCGCGATGCGCGCTTATATCAAAAACACGGTTTCGCGTCTTATCCCCGGCGAACGCGGAGCGCTTGCAACTGCACTTCTGATCGGCGACAAATCAAATTTGCCGAAGAGCGTTTCGGATTCGTTCTCGTCCGCGGGAATATCGCATCTGATAGCCGTTTCGGGTCTGCACCTCTCAATTTGGTGTCTGTTCATTTTGAAAATTTTCGATGTTTTCAGGCTCAGACGCAGAGCGGGAGCAATTATTTCGGCGGCGTTTGTTATAGTTTTTATGGCGGTCTCGGGCTTCACATATTCCGTCATGCGTGCGGGCTTCATGATGCTCGTTATGCTCCTCGGAACGCTGCTTTCTAGGCAGGCGGATTCACTCAATTCCCTCGGCATCGCGCTTGTTATTCTGTGCTTTGCCAATCCGTATTGCGTGATGAGCCTCGGACTGCGCCTCTCGTTTCTCTCAACTCTCGGAATAATATTAGGCTACAGTAATATCGCTTTCCCGTTGAATCCGTATATTGCGCGCGTCAGAAATAAATATGCAAGGCGCGTCTGCGAGTTTATTTTCGGTTCCGTTAGGAGCACCGTGCTCGCCTGTGCGTTCACTCTGCCTGTTATGATACTCGATCTCGGCAAAGTGTCACTTATCGCGATCCCGGCGAATCTTATTTCCGATCTTCCCGCATCTGCGTGTATGATCCTCTCTGGGCTTACCGCTCTCACCGCGAAGTTTTCATTTTTGCGCGTGATAACGGCCGGTCTTGCAGAACTGTCCGGCGTGTGCGCGTCTTTTCTTATCAATTCATCGAAGTCGCTCGCGGCGGTTCCTCATTCGTCTTTGAACGCCTCGACATTTCTGTTTCCACTGTGGCTTGTTTTGATTTTTATCGTCCTTGCGGCGGCTGCGCTTATCTATAAATTTTCGGGGCGCAATACCGTCCGCGCAGCAGTTTTGATATGCACGCTCACCTTTGCGGGCGTGTGCGTCGGATCTTCTGCACTTTCCCGCGCGGCAACCGTAATAACCGTGGCGGATGTCGGCAACGGCTCGGCTGTTGTCGTCAGCTCCGGCGGCAAAACAGCTTTGCTCGGCTGCGGAGGGGACAGCTACTATGCCCTCTCAAATATAGAGTCCGCAATGGACAGCGTCGGCGCGGATAATCTTGATTTTCTTCTTATCCCGCGCGTATCTGAGGGCGAAAGCTCACTCGCACTCGATGTTATCGACACTTTTTCGCCCGAGTATATTCTTGCCGGCGAGACTGATGCCGACCTCAATGAAATACTTAAAACAGAAAATTATAACCTCGCGCCTGCCGCGGATATAAACATCGGCGGCGCAGAATTAAAATATAAAACAACGAATAAAACGAGCACGGCGGTGCTCGGCATGAGCGGCGCTGACGCGGTCATTGTTTTCAGACCGTTTTATGCGCCGGATACAAAAGGGGATATTCTTGTTTTGCGGGAGAATCTGCCGCATGGCATTTCCCCGGAAAACTATAATTTGACTGTGTTCTCTGCGGATGCTGACAGAGCGCCTGCGGTCATGGGCAAATTGCTGTCCCTCGGCGCGGACGCGTACGCGACGGGAGGGCAGGGGAACATCAGAATCACGGTGTTCCCGTCGGGCAGAATTTTGACGGAAAGGATGGACTGAATGGCTGCTATCGGCGAAAAAGAGATAAAAGCGCTTATCAGAAGCGGAGATATCGGCGGCGCGTTCCTGCTTTTTGGAACGGAGAGCTATCTCAAGGAATTTTATTCATCAAAGTTAAAAGATAAAGCCGTCAGCCCGGACTTTGCGGATTTCAACTATCATTTCTTCGACGGTGCGTCGTGTACCCTCGAGGATATCGAGCAGGCGGTCGAGGCTTTTCCGATGATGAGCAGCAACACCTGCGTGTTCGTCAAGGATATGGCTGTCGATTCGCTCGACGAGGATTCTTATGAAAAGCTCGAAAAAATAGTCGGCGATGTCCCGGATTACTGCACGCTGATTTTTTATATCGGCAAGGCAGATTCGCTCAAAAAGACCGCAAAGGCCAAAAAGGCAGTCTCGCTCTTTACAAAATACGGTAATGCAATCGAGCTCAACAAAAAGACCGCTTATGAGCTTGCAAAAATGCTTGTCGGCGCGGCGCAGAAGCGCGATTCTTTGCTCAGCCAGCGAAACGCCGAATATCTTGTCTCTTGCGTCGGGGACGATATGGTTACTCTTTTAAACGAAATCGACAAGCTTTCGGCATATGCCGAGAGACGCGAGATAACCCGCGCAGACATCGACCTGATGTGTGTCAAGACTATCGAAGCGAATGCATTCGACCTGACAAAATATATAATCTCGGATAATTTTGACAAGGCGTACGAAACGCTCAATATGCTCTTCGCCCAGCGTGCGGATGTTATGATGATAATGGGCGCGGTGATATCCGTCTTTGTCGATATCTATCGTGTCAAGGTCAGCGTATCTGCGGGCTACAGAGACACTCAGCCGGCGGAGATATTCTCAAACTACCGCGGCCGCGAGTTCAAATTGACAAAAGTTTCGCGCCAGGCGTCGGCTCTGAGCGTGCGCGTTTTGCGTCAGTGCCTCGATGAACTGCACAGAGCCGATACACTGCTCAAGAGCTCTGCCGTTGATAACAGGATAGTTATGGAGGAACTGCTTGTCAAGCTGTTTGTGGCGATACAGTCACGAAAATAAACGCCGGATGGTGTTGATGGTAAAATGATAAAGATAAAACAGGCGGTCATCGTCGAGGGAAAGTATGATAAAATAAAACTCTCCACAGTCCTCGATACCGTTATAATACAGACCGACGGCTTCGGCATTTTCAAGGACAAAGAGAAGCAGAAGCTGATAAAACGCCTCGCTCAGACACGCGGCATAGTCATATTGACCGACAGCGACTCGGCGGGCTTCAAAATCCGTTCGTTTATCGGCGGAAGCGTTCCGAAAGACAGCGTCATTCACGCCTATATTCCCGACGTGTTCGGCAAAGAGCGCAGAAAGGACGCGCCGTCTAAAGAGGGCAAATTAGGGGTCGAGGGAATCGATACTGAGATCTTGCTTGAAGCGCTCAACCGCGCCGGAGTCACCTGCGAGAGTACGCAGGAAAAGAGCCGAGCTGTAACCGTTGCCGACCTCTACGAAGCCGGGCTCAGCGGAAAAGCGGATTCGGCGGCTCTGCGCAAAAAGTTCCTGCGCAGTCTGTCGCTTCCCGAGCGCCTTTCAACAAGCGCGCTCGTCGATATGATAAATATTTTCATGACATACGATGAATTTCAGGAAAGTATAAGAAAATTTTCACTCAGCGGAGATGATAATCAATGATAAGAATAGGCAGCGGATACGATGTTCATAAGCTTGTCGAGGGGCGGAAGCTCATAATCGGCGGCGTTGATATACCCCATACCATGGGACTTCTTGGCCATTCGGATGCCGATGTCCTGCTCCACAGCATCAGCGATGCGCTGCTCGGCGCGGCGGCAATGGGGGATATAGGCTGCCTGTTCCCGGACAACGATGAAAAATACAAGGGCGCGGACAGTCTCGAACTCCTGCGCGAAGTCGTGCGCGTTATCGGCGCTCAGGGCTGGCACATAGTCAATATCGACTCAACCGTTGCCGCCCAGGCTCCGAAGCTGCGCCCGTATATAGATGAAATGCGCCGCAACATAGCCGACGCCTGCTCGCTCGATGTCTCATGCGTCAGCGTCAAGGCGACCACCGAAGAGGGGCTCGGCTTTACGGGACGCCGCGAGGGCATAAGTGCCTCCGCCGTCTGCCTTATTGAGAAGTAATTTGATTTCAGGCGCGTTTTATGGTATTATAGGAATTGAAGAGAGGTATGCCTATGTTTACTGAAAAGATCGCATCTCTCTGGGATCAGCTGAAGGTCGTATTCTCCGACTTCGCCTTCACGGATTTCCTGGATATCTGCCTCGTTGCGTTCATTCTTTATAGTGTTATCAAGCTCATCCGTGAGACAAAGGCCATTCAGCTTGCAAAGGGTCTTCTGCTTTTCGGTGTGGCTTATCTTGCCATTTACCTGCTCGATATGCAGGCGAGTGAATTCATATTCAAAAAAGTCTTCGGCGAGATAATTATAGTCCTCGTCATCCTCTTCCAGCCCGAGCTGCGCCATATGCTCGAATCCGTCGGCAGACGCAGCATAACAAAGCTCAATCTTTTCGGCGTGCGCGATGAGGAGACGGAGCGCAATCAGAAGATAAAGGATTCAATCTACGCCGTGTGCAAAGCGTGCCAGAGCATGAGCGAGAGCAAGACAGGCTCTCTTATCGTCTTTGAGCATGATACGCTCCTCGGCGATATCATAAAGAGCGGAACTCCCGTCGATGCGATAGTCTCGCGCGAGCTGATAGGCAATATTTTCTATCACGGCGCGCCGCTCCATGACGGAGCCGCAGTTATCCGCGACGGCAGGGTAGTTGCCGCTGGCTGTGTCCTGCCGCTGACTCAGAAAGAGAATCTCGATACCCAGCTCGGAACCCGCCACAGAGCCGCCATAGGTATGAGCGAGCAGGGCGATGCGATGATAGTCGTCACTTCCGAGGAGACCGGAACAATTTCCATCGCCTGCAAGGGCCAGCTTATCAGAAATCTCACCGATTCCGATCTGCGTGAGCATCTTGTGCGCTACCTTTGCGGAACGAATAACGAAGATAAAGCCGCCGTTAAGGGCATACGCAAGCTGTTCGGAGGTTTTAAGAAATGAAAAAGAAAAAAATAAGCTTCAAAAATCTCATATATGATAACAGATTCGTTTTGGCGCTTTCAATAATCGCCGCAGTTATAATCTGGATCGTTGTCGCAATTCAGGCGAGCCCCGAGGATGACCGGATAATAAAAGATGTCCCTGTTAAAATAGAAATATCAAACAATGTCTCGAATCTCGGGCTTCAGATGTTCGGCAATACGGATTTCACAGTCGAAGTCAAGGTTCACGGCAAGCGCTACGAAGTCGCCGAGAGCGTGCTCACAAAAGACGATATCTCCGTTGTCGCCAAGACCAACTATGTCGACTCGACAGGCAGCCAGACCCTGAAACTCGAAGTGACTGCAAAAGATCCGAGCAAGGCGAACTATGAGATAGTTTCGCTCTCTCAGGATTCGATAAATGTGTATTTCGACTACTACAAAGAGGGAGAATATACTCTCCAGCCCGATGTCGTCTATGACGGCGCGTCGTATGTCACAAACGGACTGATAGCAGAAACCCCGGTGCTCTCTGCGAATACCGTGAAGCTGTCGGGTCCCGTGACTGAGATGGCGAAGATAAAGAAAGTTGTCGCGCGCGTGACTCTGAACAAGAAAATCAGCGCGACCACAACGCTCGACGCCGAGATAATCCCGCTGAGCGAATACGGCGGAAAGCTCCAGTATATAACCGTCAACGACGGACTCGCCGATATCACGATGACTCTTCCGATTTATCAGCGCGCCGAACTGCCGACTACGGTAACTTTCAAGAATGCGCCTGCCGCTTATGCGAGCAACCCGCCCGCGTTTACCTGTAGTCCCGCGAGACTCAATTTCACTATGGACGCGACGAAGCTCTCGTCCATAACCGAGCTGTCGGTCGCCGATATCGATTTCTATATGCTCGGCGCAGGCAGGAATGAGATAACCATAGACCTGACGACGTTGAGCGGAGTCAAGGTTATGAGCGGGGAGACGAAACTCAAGGTCACGGTCGAGATGAACGGCGTGACCTCACAAAAGAGCTCGGTGAGTGCCAACAATATCTCCTTCATCAATGTCCCCGCCGGATATAAAGCGGTCGTGACTCAGACGCGCATACCGTCCGTTGAAGTCGTCGGTCCGAAAGAGAATCTCGAAAAGATAACCACGGATCAGCTCTTCGCCGAGGTCGATCTCAGCAGTGCCGACCCCACCCAGTCCCACGGCACGGCATATGCCCGCGCCTATGTCAAGGACAGCAACAATTGCTGGGTGCATAACAGATACACCGTCAGCTACAGACTCGAAAAAGTCCAATAATAAAAACTTGAACCCTCTGCCGAGTGCAGAGGGTTTATTTCTGTAATTACATATAAGCAAAATCAAATTGATGAAGCTATCGAATCGGGCTATAGCAAAGTTGAAGCAAGTTACGTCCGATATTGATAATCAAGCTTTTGATAGCCGCGCCGCAGTGTTCGATAACTAATTGAGGAGAGCGAGGGGACGGCTTGCGCAGCAAGACGCACGAGCTCGCACCCGTTCAAGCTCCGGCGCGTTTGCGGGCGAATGTGCCGAGCAGCCGACTGAGAATCGCAAGCTGTGTACTGAGGTGCGGCGTTGCCGGGGTCTAGGGGTCTCGGGGTGGAACCCCGAGTTTGCTTTTCTTTTGCAGGCGTTTTCTTTTTCAAATAAAAAGAAAATGCCGA
>OHAQ01003204.1_pt1 | contig 11306 bp, 8 predicted proteins | sample 1577111 | NCBI WGS metagenome assembly OHAQ01 (sample SAMEA3541549, study PRJEB24748) | human gut metagenome | biome: human gut; feature: human-associated habitat; material: faeces | place: China | collected 2012 | reverse complement strand
GACAGGGCGGTCATATATTATGCGCGCATGCACCTCGACAGATATGTTGAATATCTCGAGGGGCTGATTGCAAAGAAGCAGAACATTCCCGAAAACACGCGCAAGCTCGATGAGGCAAAGGCTCTTATCGAAAAAAAGGGAAACACCGTGAATCTCGCCGCCAGCCTTGTCATTATGCCTGATCCGCAGGCGAAGCTCAAAATTGCCGAGTATCTCTATGCCGGCTCCGATCTCTCCGTGCTCTCGACCCTCTGTGCATCTGTCGGGCTTATATATGCGGGAGTCTGCGATTCCATAGATGCCGGCTGTGACTATTTCAACCTCGGCGGAGTTGACGGAAGCTTCGAAGACCATCTTTCAAAGTTCAAGATAAAGTTCGTACCCCATATATTTGAATATGTCGGCGAGTTTGATATGCCGGTTGACAAGGTTATGTATCTCGGGTTTGAAAAGCTTCTGCCTATGGCAAAGAAGGCAATCAAAAAGATAAAGAAATAAGGCAGGTAAAGAAATGAAAATAAAAAATGAAAAAGGATCTGTTATCAGCAGAATTTTCAAAGACAACAAATACTGTTGGCTCGCTTTCGGCTGCTCGGCCGTCATAATGCTGATAGTCTATATCTGCTACAGCCTCATACCGTTCGGCGATGTGACCATTCTCAGAATGGATCTCTATCATCAGTACGGCCCGCTTTTTGCGGAGTTCTATGACCGCGTCACGCAGATGAAGAGCTTCCTCTACTCGTGGAATACGGGTCTCGGAGGCAGCTTTCTCGGCAACTTCTATAACTATTTGTGCAGCCCGCTTTCGATAGTCATGCTCATCTTCGGTCACAAGAATATGCCCGAGGCGATAGCGACAATGATTCTTCTCGCTGCGGCGTTTTCGAGCGCGACCTTCTGCTATTATCTCAAAAAGTCGTTCGGCGAGCATTCGCTCATAACCGCAGCGTTCGGTGTGCTCTATTCTTTCTGTGGCTTCTTTATAGCCTATTATTGGAATCTGATGTGGCTCGACGCCATGGTTCTTTTCCCGCTGATGATTCTCGGCATTGAACGCATCATCAACGAACGCAGACCCGCTCTCTACATTTTCTCGCTGTCGATGACACTGCTGACGAGCTACTATATGGGCTACATGGCGTGCATCTTTGCGGTGCTCTATTTCCTTGTATATTATTTCAGCCGTTATAACATCTCCGACACCACGAAAGCTCTCGAAGTTTACACCGACCCGGACGGCGAGCAGTACAGCAAGCTAAAAGATAAAATCAGATACAACTCATTCCTGTCCGACGGAATAACATTTGCTCTTTCGAGCATTGCAGGCGCGGCTCTCGTTGCGTTCGCGCTCATTCCCGTCTATTTTATTCTTCAAAGCTGCTCCGCGACGAGCGGAACATGGCCCGAGACCGTCAAGTCATATTTCAAGATATTCGACTTCCTCGCAAATCATCTTGCAAGCGTCACTCCCACAATAAGAAGCAGCGGAACCGATGTTCTTCCCAATGTCTATTGCGGAATGGCAACGGTAATACTTGTCCCGCTCTATCTTTTCTGCAAACGCATACCCGTAAGAGAAAAGATAGCAAATGTGCTTCTTCTCGGGCTTATATATTTCAGCTTCAATCTCAATGTGCTCAATTATATTTGGCACGCTTTCCATTTCCCGAACGACCTGCCCTACAGATTCTCGTTCATGTATTCGTTCATCCTGCTCACCATGGCATATAAGGCGTTCCGACACATTACCGAGTTCTCCGGCAAAGAGATACTCGGCGCGGGAGTAGCTATTCTTTCGGGAATAGTTATAATCCAAAAAGTCGGTTCAAAGAACGTCGATGAAACAACTGTTATTATCAGCCTGCTGTTTGTCGTGCTCTATACGCTTATATTCTATCTCTTCTCGACCAAGAAATACCAGGCGTCGGCTATGGCTGTTCTGATGCTCTGCTGCGTCTGCGCCGAGGCTATAAGCGCCGACACCGACAACTACAGCATGGACAGAACAAAGACCGAATACGCCGGAGACTATCAGGATTTCAGAGACCTCAAGAATGAACTTGATGACATTGAGGGCAACGACACTTACCGTATGGAGCTCACCTCACTCAGGGCGCGCATGGATCCCGCATGGTATAACTATAACGGCGTATCCACCTTCTCGTCCATGGCATACGAAAAGGTTGCAAATCTGCAGGAGCAGCTCGGTCTTTACGGCAACTATATCAACAGCTACACCTACAATCCGCAGACCCCGGTCTACAATTCAATGATGTCGCTCAAGTATATTGTCGACAACAACGAATACAACCCGCCGCTGAGCGATGAGTTTTATGAATATGTCGGCTCATCCGGCAAGTTCCATGCATACAGGAACAAATACTGGCTCCCGATAGCCTACTGTGTGAATGAAGATATCACTGCATGGAGCTTCGATTCGGACAATCCGTTTGAGGTGCAGAATGACTACTTTTTCCGCGCAACGGGAATCGATGAGGTTTTCAACAAACTCGATATCACTGATTCCTATTTCTATAACGTTGATCCTATTTCTATAGGTCTTGATACGGGCTACATGAACTACTACAAGACTTCTTCGGACAGCACCGGAACTATTTCGTTCACCGTCTCGTCCGAAAAGGATCAGAATGTTTATCTGTTCGTTGAATCCGCGGGAATCGAAGATGTTCTCATCTCGGTCGGTTATGAACAGTATTCTCAGAACACGAGCCGCGAATATATCTATGACCTCGGCATGTGCAAGGCGGGAACACCGATAACCGTTGAAATGACCGTCAAGGATGATGTCAACAGCGGTGCGCTCAACTTCTTTGTCTACGGGCTCGACACAGACAAATTCGTTGAGGGCTATAACAAGCTCAACAGCGGCGCGCTGAATATCGAGAGCTTTACCGACACTGAGATAACCGGCACGCTGAACGCCGCAGAGAACAGTATTATTTACACCTCCATCCCATATGACAAGGGCTGGAAAGTTACTGTTGACGGAAAGGAAGTCAGCGAGAATGACATTGTCGCCGTCGGCGACGCGCTGCTTGGAGTCAGAGTTAGCGCAGGAAACCACAGCGTAAAGTTCAAGTACACTCCGCGCGGAATGGTTATCGGACTCGGCATATCAGTTGTTACAGCGCTGATTCTTGTTGCTGTTGCGATTCTTCTGAAAAAGAGAAAGCATCAGCCTCAGCCTGTCGCAGTGGCAAGCGGAAGCGTTGTGTCCGACACTGCATCTACGGAAATGTCGGATATCGGCAACGATTCTGCTGAAGAAACGCCCGAAACTTCGATAGATAAACCCGAATCAACCGAGAGCGACGAAACCGAATAATTAAAGCAAATGCGCTGCCGTATAAACTGCGGCGGCGCATTTTAAAAGAGGTAAACGAATGCTGAAATTCAACAGTGACGGCAAGTTCACAATAATGCAGATAAGCGACGCGCAGGATCTCCCGCTCGTTCGCAAAAGCCTTGTCCGGATGATAAACAGAGCCTGCGATGTTCTGCACCCCGATCTCGTTCTGTTCACGGGCGACAACATACTCGGCAATCATATAAACGATGCCGTGATAGGCACAAGGCAGGTAGCCTCCGGGCATGATGCGACGAGATCACGCATGGAACGGGCGATAAGTCATATTATCCTGCCGCTTGAAGCGAGAAAGATACCGTTTGCCGTGCTGTACGGAAACCACGATGATATGAACTGCATAGAAAAATCCGAGCAGTCGGAAATATACGGCAATTACTCATCGTGCGTCGGAAGCGGCGCGGACGTCGGCGCAGGATGCGGAACTTATGATATCCCGATAATGTCGTCGGACGGAACGCGGCGCGCTTTCACCGTGTGGATGCTCGACTCCGCAGGAAAAGGCGCAGACGGCAATTGGTACACGACCATAAGCCGCAACAAAATAGATTGGATGCTCCGAAAGAATGAAAAAATCAAAAAAGCTTTCGGAGTTCTCCCCTCTTTTGTATTTCAGCATGTCCCTATTCCGGAGACTGTACAGCTCATACACGAGTGCGAAAAAAATAATGAATGCACAGAGCACGACGGGCGATTTTATGAGCTCGACCCCCAAAAAGCCCACGGCACTCTCGGCGAATATCCGGACGTATGCTCTGAAAATGTCGGCGAATTTGAAGCATTAAAAGAAATGGGAGGCGTGCTCGCCGCAGTCGCGGGTCACGATCATCTAAATTGCTTTGAGGGCAAAGTCGATGACATTGACATAATCCAAACAGCCTGCGCGTCATTTCGATGCTACGGCAACAAGATGCGCGGCGTGCGTATCTTTGAGCTCGATGAAGCCAAGCCGTTTGAGTATAACACAAGAACGGTAACATATTTCGACCTATTTAAAAAGACTCCGGTCTCAATAATGCGATACATAAACGATGCGGATGACAAGGAAAAGCTAAAATACGGCATATGGGTGGGAATCGCGGCGACCGCCGCCGTCGGCGCTCTTATGATAGCGCTCGGAAAAAGAAAATAAAAACAGGAAGTATGGCTTTGAGTCATACTTCCTTTGCTTTTAATCAAGATGATATCTTGGTTTGCCGACGCTCTTCTTGCCGTATTCAATGGCTTCCGTCGGGCAGAGGCAGATGCACGCCATACAGTGAGTGCAATTCTTGCCCCAGACCGGTTTACTGTTTTTCAATTCAATGTTATTGAGCGGGCACATTTTTGCACACTTGCCGCATCCGATGCACTTGTCATTTGCCGTAAAGGCGTCCGCCTTGACGAAAAATTTATAGAACACTGGGTTGACTATATCGCTCATAAGCTTATCATAAGCATTTCTGCGCGGCTGAGCAAATTTCTTTTCGGCTTTTATAGTCTCTGAAGCGTCTGCAATATCTGGCTGAGCCTTTTCAATTATCCGTGCAGCCTGCTCATCATTCGGCACACCGAACATAGCAACATAATTTTCAGGCATCACTATCTGCTTGACACCCATATAGTCAAATGACTTTCTTGAGCATAACTGCCTGATATATTTGTCCGCATCGCCTATCTCGCCGCCGCAGTCCATAACGAACCACACCTTGAAATTCCCGCTGAACCGAGTCTCGTCTATCCACTTTTCGACAATGCGCGGAATGCGCCAACCGTAAGTCGGAACGACAAAAACAAGACGACCGTCAGCGCTTATCTCAGATGTATCCCACGCTTTAATTCTTTCGTTCATATTCAGCAGCTCGTCGCCGAGCGAATCGGCAATCCTGCGTGCGATATATCTGCTGTTGCCCGTTCCTGTAAAGAACAAGATCATATTATCATCTTCCATTATCAGTCTTTTTCTATGTATCCGCTTATTGGCGTCGTATACATATTATCATCGGTGACCGGTTTATATCCTTTGCCGTTGTAACTGCTCGTAAATCCCTTCGCTGCGCGGTATATTTCTTTGGTTCTTGTGTCGTAAACTCGTTCATATCCGAGAGTCGCATCGCTCTGCTTTTGGCTTATTATATCTATGCTCTTGTTGCGGCTGTCCCATGACGACATGATACCGTCCATAGTCTGATTGAAATTTTGGTTTATGCATCGTGCCTGAAAAAAATCTCTTTCGATTGCACCACGAATATTATTTTCAAAAATGTCGGAATACTTAAGTGTTTTCAAGCATTCGGTGAGCAGGTCCTCCCACTCGATAAAAGTATCTTTAGCGGCTGTTATCGCAACAATATTATAGGCCATGTAATAACCGCTGTCCACAGATTCCAGTCCATAGTCAGCAACCGTTCTGTCGGAGTACAAGGATTCTTTGAAATCAACTACGCTGGCGGAGAACATTCCCTCGCCTGCTCTTCCGTTATCCGTAAAGGTTGCTCTTAAAAACTCGTCACCGAGCGAATATTTGACCATGTCACCTGAGCCTGAGAAGCGATCGGTAACGGTAAAATTATCATAATGCGGGAAAGAATATCCGACATACGCCGCTTCAAACTTTGATGCCATATCTGCATATTGCGCAAATATCTTAAAAAAGCTTTCGGTTGACGGTTTTTCAAGCACAGGGGCATTTGCGAAAATAACTGCGTCCCGATTGCCCTCGTTATAAACAGCCTTCCATGCGTCCTTGCCCTCCTGTGAATGAAGAAGACAATCGGCTTTGAGCAGAACAAACATACAGTTAAGCGGCTCATCAGGATCGCTTATTCTTATTGAATGATATATGTCAGAGCCGCCGTAGGTTACTTTCCATCCCTTTGGGATAGTCATGCTGAAGACTGCGTCGTTGTATTCTTCTGTCTGCTCTGTTTTGGCGTCGGTCGCAGTTATTTTAACGCCGTTTTTTGCTCTATCCGTATTCCCCGCACACGAGCAGAGAAGAAACGCGAGCAAAACCGTCAGCATTATCGCGATGCCGTTTCTTATTTTTTTCATCTTTTATTGCTCCTTTATTTTTTTGCTCCCCCGTTCGGAGCATAATCCGTTATATCTACAAGAAAATTATATCAGAAACAGTACGCGTTTTGCAACAAAAAGTTATGCTTAAAATCGTTCAAGTCGAAATTTGCAAACCTTGACACACAAAAAGAATCCTGTTAGTATAAAAACGCAGGCATTATATTTAAATTATTAATACAGCAATATTGCAAACCGATTGGAGAAAAATGAGCACTTTAAACAGCAACTCAAAAGAGCGGATATTTGCTTTCGATGCCGCTAAGGCTATCGGCATATTTTTTATAGTTATCGGGCATGTGTTTCACGACCAGGGAATCTATGCTCAATATGTATATTCTTTTCATGTTCCGCTGTTTTTCTTTTTGACCGGCGTTACATTTTCGCGCGGCAAGAACGGATTCTGGAAGTTTCTGATTCAAAAACTGACGCGCCTTCTCGTGCCGTTTTATATATTTGCCGCAGTCAGCTGGGGCGCATATGCTATTCTCGGCAAGTTCGTCTCGTCATTCGCGGAGAAGGCAATCGACAGCAGTGTTCCTGCCATAATCATAAGCACTTTAAAAGGATACTGCGCCGTAAATACTCCGCTTTGGTTTTTGCCGTGCCTGTTTCTTGAACTGCTGTTTTTGTATGCCATAACATTTATAATAGACCGAATAGCTTCAAAACGCCGATTGTCATACGCCTTGTTCGGTGTATCTATAATTGCAGCAATCGCTATACAATATGTAATATATAAATTTTCTCTGTTTCCGACAAAAGCGCCGATATTCAAGGCTGATGTTGCCATAGCAATGCTCCCGTTTTCCCTAAGCGGAGTTTTATTCTCCAAATTGGTAATGCCAAATCAAAAAGCCGTACGCAAGCCATACATATTTATTTTATCATTGTTATGCGTCGCCGCCGGAGGATTTTCGGCACTGAAGCTGAACATTCTCGTCGGATATCAGAGCAGCGAATACGGCAGGATACTGATATTTTATTTATCCGCTTTTATGTCCGTACTCGGATTTACCCTGCTGTGTTTCTTCATCCCGAAGCTTAAAGTTATATCTTATATCGGCTCCAACACTATGCCGATACTCCTTATGCACAAATTCCCGGTAGTGTTTTTCCACACACTGTGCCCGTTTATATCGGAAAGACTCGCCGACAAATCTCTGTTCTGGAGCGCTATTGCGGCATTGCTCTCCATCGGGCTGTGCCTTTTGGTGGCTTTACCTATACACAAAATCGCACCATTTGTGCTTGGAGAAAAGATGTCGCCGAGAAAACGCTCAAAATCTTAAAGCTATATTTAAAAGGCTGCCCTTCGGGCGGCTTCTTTTAGCAAACTCGTTTTGAATTTTATTAACTTTGTATGAACATTTATATAAATATATTGACAAGTTTTTAAAATAGGTATATCATGGGAACAGAAAACAAAAGGAGTTGATACTCTTGAAGAAAACATTATACAGTTTGATGCTCAGCGACGAAGTCGTCCGCGAAGCGGATAGGCTTGCGCATCAAAAGGGCACCAACCGATCGAATTTAATAAATCAGATACTTGCCGAATATTTCGGCATGGTCACGCCGCAGAGGCGCATAAACGACGTATTCCAGGCTATTGAAGAAGCGGTCGCTTCATACGGGCAGCTTGTGCCGTTCTTCACTCCGAACGACCTGACAATGTCGCTCAAGAGCAGTCTAGAATATAAATACCGCCCCACCGTCAAATATGAAGTGGAGCTGTATGAGAACGGGCAGGATTCCATCGGCGAGCTTTCGGTGATATTCCGCACGCAGAGCGCCGCGCTTATCTCCGACATGACAGACTTCTTCCGCCTGTGGCACGGTATAGAGCAAAAATATCTCCCCCACTACGGAGTGGAGAATGTTGACTATGCCCTTTATTATAACAAGTTCTGCCGCAGTATAGTCGTACCGAAGAAAAATTCCTCAACCGAGGAGCTCGCACAGGCTATATCCGGATATATAGAACTGTTTGACAAACTTATGAAAGGCTTCCTTGCCGGCAGATATTCTCCGGCAGATATCGAGCACTGCTACGCAGAATATATCGCGCGGCAGTCAATAATAATATAACTCAAAACTCAGACTAAGCAGGTGATTTTATGAACACTCAGAACTATACTCAGAAGACCGTTGAGGCAATACAGAACGCGCAGAACATAGCAAGAGAGAACGACAACCAGTCGCTCGTCCCCGAGCATCTGCTCTACTCTCTGCTCGATCAGGACGGCGGGCTCATCCCCTCCCTGTTCGGCAAGATGGGCATTGACTGCAACACCGTTCTCGGCGAGCTTGATTCTTATATTGCTACTCTCCCGAAGGTTTCCGGCGGCGAGATGTATCTCTCTTCGGAGACCGACCGCGTTATCCGCACCGCCGAAAAGACGGCAAAGAGCATGAACGACGAATATGTTTCGGTTGAGCATCTTATGCTCGGCATATTCACGAACATGACTCCGGAAATCAGAAAAATATTCAATACTCACGGCATAACAAAAAACGCTTTTGTCGATGAGCTTTCAAAGGTCAAGACAAGCCCGGTAACCAGTGACAACCCCGAAGATACTTACGACGCACTTTCGAAATACGGCACCGACCTTGTCAAGCGTGCGCGCGAAAACGAGCTTGATCCCGTTATCGGCCGTGACACGGAGATAAGAAATGTCATTCGTATTCTTTCGAGAAAAACCAAGAACAACCCCGTGCTTATCGGCGAGCCCGGCGTCGGCAAGACCGCTATCGCCGAGGGTCTCGCGCAGAGAATAGTACGCGGCGATGTGCCCGAGGGGCTTAAAGACAAGACTGTTTTCAGCCTTGATATGGGTTCGCTTATCGCCGGCGCAAAGTACCGCGGCGAGTTTGAAGAGAGACTCAAGGCTGTGCTCGAAGAGATAAAGAAATCCGAGGGCAAGATACTGCTCTTCATCGATGAGCTGCACACAATAGTCGGCGCAGGCAAGACCGAGGGCAGCATGGACGCAGGTAACCTTTTGAAGCCCATGCTTGCAAGGGGCGAGCTGCACTGCATCGGCGCGACTACGCTCGACGAATACCGCAAATATATTGAAAAAGACGCCGCGCTTGAACGTCGTTTCCAGCCCGTTATGGTAAACGAGCCCACTGTCGAAGACACGATTTCGATACTCAGAGGACTCAAGGAGCGCTATGAAGTTTATCACGGCGTTAAAATTCACGACTCCGCGCTTATCGCCGCCGCAACGCTTTCCGACCGTTATATTTCCGACAGGTTCCTTCCCGACAAGGCTATCGACCTTGTTGACGAAGCATGTGCGCTCATCAAGACGGAAATGAACTCCATGCCTTCCGAAATGGACGAAATTTCCCGGGAAATAATGCGTTTGGAGATCGAAGAAACCGCTCTCACCGGCGACAATGACGAACACACGCAGGAACACCTTGCCGAAATTCGCCGCGAGCTTGCCGAAAAGCGCGACAAGTTCAACAACATGAAAGCGCGCTGGGACAACGAGCGCAATGCAATTTCCAAGGTTCAGCAGCTCCGTGAACGCATTGAACAGGTTAACGCGGATATTGCCCGCGCAGAAAACGAATACGATCTTAACCGTGCCGCTCAGCTGAAATACGGCGAGCTGCCCGACCTGCAAAAAGAGCTGCAAAAGGAAGAGGCTCTTGCCGCAAACCGCGAAAACAGTCTGCTCCGCGACCATGTTTCCTCCGAGGAGATTGCAAAAATCGTTGCGCGGTGGACGGGCATCCCGGTTTCAAAGCTCATGGAAAGCGAGCGCAAGAAACTTCTGCGGCTTGACTCCCAGCTGCATAAACGCATTGTCGGACAGGATGACGCCGTTCAGCGCGTTTGCGATGCAATTTTAAGATCCCGTGCAGGCATACAGAACCCCAATCGTCCGATAGGTTCGTTCCTGTTCCTCGGCCCCACCGGTGTCGGCAAAACGGAGCTGTGCAAAGCGCTTGCCGAGGCACTGTTTGACGATGAGCGCAGTATGGTTCGTATCGATATGAGCGAATACATGGAGCAATACTCCGTCTCCCGTCTTATCGGTGCCCCTCCGGGATATGTCGGCTATGACGAGGGCGGCCAGCTCACCGAAGCCGTTCGCAGGAAACCCTATGCAGTGCTTCTGTTTGATGAAGTTGAAAAGGCGCATCCGGACGTTCTGAACGTTCTGCTCCAGGTGCTTGACGACGGCAGAATTACGGACGGACAGGGCCGCACCGTTGACTTTAAGAATACGATCATCATTTTGACGAGCAACATCGGCAGCGATTTGATCCTGAGCAGCATGGCAAAGGACGGCAGGATAACGACCGAAACCGAGGAGCTGCTGCACAAGCTGCTGCCCGGCATGGCGGAAGATGTGGTGATCCTGCCGCATTTCTACACGGACTACGGCTACAACTGCGTCATTGGCGCAGGCAGTTATCTCAACCACGGGGCCTACCTGATGGACTGCGCCAAGATCACCATTGGCGCCTGACGCTGACGGTGTGATCCGCATTCTGGGTAAAGCGCCCGTCATGCCATTCCGAAAGTTTGAATCGGTTTACGACAGCGATGCTTACCCGGAGGATGTACGGTACGAGTATGTGGCGTTGGAAGAACTCACTACTCGTTTCCGCATTTCGTTCAACTACCAGTTGGAGAAGATGCCCGATAATGCGCAGCGTGATGTGATTCTGGATATCATTCACAAGCATAAGGACTATCTTACTTCTCTGGAAGCCGCACTCACAGATGTTAAAGACCAGACAGCATAACAACAGGCACATGGTATGCTGTTTACCGATGTCCAAAGGAGCGTGCGTTTGAACAAAAAGAAAAAGTCCACAAACACTTCCCCCTATC
>OHAQ01003203.1_pt1 | contig 11308 bp, 7 predicted proteins | sample 1577111 | NCBI WGS metagenome assembly OHAQ01 (sample SAMEA3541549, study PRJEB24748) | human gut metagenome | biome: human gut; feature: human-associated habitat; material: faeces | place: China | collected 2012 | reverse complement strand
GCAGAGAATCTTGCGTATCAGGTGGGGTGGACGACACTGCTTTTGAAATGGGAGGCTGACGAGAAGCGCGGAATGGACGTGAAAACACCGTCAGAGCAGTTCAAGTGGAACCAACTGGGCGGACTGTATCAATGGTTCACGGACACCTACGCCCATTTGTCCTTGGCGGAATTGAAGGGGAAACTAAATGAAAATATCGCCGCGATCCAGATCATGATCGATTCCATGAGCGAGGAGGAGCTGTTCCAGCCGCACATGCGAAGGTGGGCGGATGACGCCACCAAAACAGCGGTATGGGAGGCTTACAAATTTATCCATGTCAATACTGTTGCTCCTTTCGGAACGTTTCGGACAAAGATCAGGAAGTGGAAAAAGGCCGCGCTGTAGGTTCTGATTTGTTTTATAAGCCATAACAGAGGATGGGCCGTGCTCAAGCCCGGAATGAAAGCCCTGGCTTTGCCTAATATGATACAAACGGCGATGCCGTCAGTCTGCACGACTTTGCCGGCAAGAAGGTCGTTCTATATTTTCATTCAAATGATACCACCCCCGGCTGTACCCTGCAGGTCGGTGCCTTTGCCGTAGCCTACGTGGGATTTGAAAAGCTGAACGCCGTTTCATCGGCATCAGCAAGGACTTGAAGGCCTCCCGCGCAAGATTTACGCAAAACACAATCTGCCCGGTCTTCTGCTCTCCGACCCAGAGCTGCAGGCGATCCAATCCTATGGGGTCTGGCAGGAGAAGCAGCTCTACGAGAAGGTTTCCATAGGCGTCGCCCGCAGCAGCTTTCTCATCGACGAGCAGGGCGTCATAGAAAAGGCTTCGTTTAAGGTCAAGCCGATACTAACGCAGCGGAGCTGCTGGGTATCTAAAAAGTGCGTCTCAGTAGTGATATCAGGAGACGAAAGAACCTCTCCCGATATGCATCAGGAATCCCTACATGCTGGCAAATGAGGCTGCGGCAAATGCCGCAGCCTCAGGCTTCATTTGGGATCGTTTGTGATGGCGCTCAGTATTCTTTTGGAAGAAAACATATTCACCATTGTTCCTGCTTTTTTAGGCAGTATGCTCGTTAATCCAGGCGATCATCGTGATCAAAGGGCAAGATTGACATTCTGTTTTTTATAGTTTTTACCTCATGTGTGTTTTATGATTGGATTACCGTCTTCATCAAGAAAGGGAGTCATACCGCTTATTCCTATGCCGCTTGATACCAGATAATGAACTCCTGATTCTTGATCGACAACGATCTTTAATATCCCGCCATACCGTATGTTTTCTTCACAAGCAACGCGCTAGTTTCTCCATGTATAGACTTCTGTATCCACAACGCCACAGGGGTTAGACGAGGATGTTACGGTTCGGTTGCTCCCGCTTTCCCAAGTGATATTTCCTAAGGCATCTTTTTTGATAAACTTAAATTCTATCGTTGTTCCAGAGGGAACGCTTACAGGAAGAAACCACTCCGGATAATTGGGGTTGAGCATGGATTCCGTACAGTTATCAGGATTCCAATTTCCGAGTTCCGGAATGTTCCCAACTATATAGATGTTCTCACCAAGTTGAGTTTCAGCGGATACATGGAAAACTATCTGATTTTGATCTCCAGACAGAACATTATAGTAAATTGCATTACTAGTTGCCGTCCCCTTTCGCACGGTGATAGGTTGGAGTCCGGCATTAACCCCCTCGGGTACAGTTGCCACAATCTTATTGGCGGTTGTACTTTGAACAGTTGCAGCGGTAGTCCCGAAATATACCGAGATATTCCCACTAAAACCATCTCCATAAATGTGAACGGTATTTCCGGGACGTCCAGTAGTAGAGATTACATCTCCAATCTGGGGCGTGGAAGGCGCTTCGGATGCTTGGTATTGCCATACGCAAACGCCGCCGCCAGAAATAGTAAACGAAGGTATGAGATTGTTCTGCACAGTCATGGCAGTACCAAACAAGGATCCGTCCAAATAATCCGAATACTGTCCGGTGGGGAGATTTGTTTGAATTGCAGGAATAACGCTTGCACTATCGGGCTGCCGGTTGACTGCAACGACAACTACGTCATCGTAGAATTGTCGTTCAAAAACCATCACATTATCATCGCTATAGCGAACGGTTGTAGTGCCGTATGCAATTGCATCGTTTGAGCGCCGCAGGGTAGATAGAGTTGCTATAAGCTGGTATGCTGTTGTTGTTGTACTAAAGCCACATTCGGTGGGCATGTATACTCTTCCTGCAACATCACTTGCATCACTGGGTATAACATACTGTTCCGTTCCGTAGTAGATTGTTGGAATGCCCCTTGATGTCAGCAGAACTGCAAGCGCCGCATTGTAGACTTTCTGACTCCTTTGGGTATATCCAAAGCGGGTAACATCGTGATTATCTAGGAAGGTTACAGTCTGATTAGGATGGTCGTAATCCTCCTGAGTATATACCAACATATTGGCAAAGTTGCTCATAGGAGTAGAGAATGAGCCAAATGTTGTGCTTGCTGCTCGGTAGAACTCAAAATCAAGGTTGTTTACACCAGTTTGTTTGGGAAAATAAACGTATTCATCATATTTGGGATCTGGTCTGCCAATAAAGAACTCCCCAAAGTGAGTAACGGTTTTTCTGGAATCCACAACATCTTTTAGGCCTTTTACAAAAGACGGATCCATATGAAGAGTAGCATCATGGCGAATACCATTTACGCCCAAATCACTCCAAAACAGCATGGCGGCTTCCAAATATGCAACAACATCACTATGTTGCTGCGAGAAGTCCGCAAGCGAACCTAAATCCTTATGCCGGTATCCAAATCGGCTAGAGTCATTGCCTCTGTCCCCAAGACCATGGAACCAGCCATTTATATTGTTGTTGGGATCAGCGATCAAGTTTTCAATCAGTCCGTCATTGTTGTAGTCATATGGTTCTCCATTTGCATCAAAAGCAAATTCTCCATTTTCCTTGCGGTCTGGCTCATACAGTTTTCCATCTTCTGGAGCATTGTTGTTTGTTGGGTTCATTTCACGGCTTGTATGATTGGTAACAAAATCGATTACCAATTTAATGCCGTTTTCATGAAGAGCATCCCGCAAATCCTTGAACTCATTAAGAGTACCAAAATGCTTGTTTGTTGCAAAATAATTACGTACGTGATATCCATGAAAGCTGGTCCAAGTGTCGTAACTCCCGTCATTTTGATAATCAATTATCGCTGTATCTCGATTTTCATAGGGCGCGGAAATCCAAACAGCGGTTACGCCCATCCCTTTCAGATAAGGAATTTTCTGAACAATGCCATCCCAATCCCCACCTTGATATAGTTTCAAGTCTGCCCCAGTTCCGTCATATAAGTTGGAACTAAAACCAACCGGAATATTATTTGTACTGTCGCCATCATAGAAGCGGTCAGTAATAATCTGATAGATGACATCTTTGGACGAAACTGGACCAAGGTCATTGACAGTTTCTTGAGCAAATACAGTCGCGCCAGGTATGGATAGCAACAAAACTATTACCAGCACGAACACTAAAACTCCTCTAGCACGCTTCATGCCATATTTCCTCCTTCTGCATCAAATGGCCTTAATATCTCGTGTAAAGACCCTAAATCTTATGCTCTACGGCTCCTGGCTCCCTTCCTTTCATCGTTTTAAGTTTGCTTTGTACGTCTGGTTGACTTTCTCTCCACAATGTTTGAAGTCGTTACATACGTCTGAATTTGCTTATTGGGATGCTTGATTATGTCTATTATCAACTTACCAGCTTGCCTGCCTAAGTCCCTTACATTGATATCCACAATGGTGAGCTGAGGTTCTATTACTTGAGAGAGCGGGTAGTCATCAAACGCAACAATGCCGATATCCTGCGGAATTCTTATGTTTTTCCTGCAAAGAGCGTCAACACACCCCATGGCAATATAGTTGTTGGCGCAGATAATGGCGTCCGGCAGAATTTTATGATCCAGGAGCTTCATCGTCATAAGGAAGCTGTCTGCTCGGGTAGATTCTCCCAACCAGATATACTGATCTTCCAATTGCAGGCCGGCATTTTCGAGTTCCTGCTTTACACCTTGCAGTCGATGCAGCGACCCAAAGTCGTAATACTGTCCGCCGATAAATGCAATTTTCCGGTATCCCCGTGAAAGAAGATAAGCCGCTGCGACGGTTCCGGAGTACACATTGTTGTTGTCAATCCAACACACCTGGCTTTCAAAATTCGGCGCGCCCAACACGATGTGAGGAAAGTGCGATTTTGTAAGCAATCCGGACAAGGGGTATGCTATTACGGAAACGTGGATGGCTAGTGCGTCGGCACTTTGCCGATAAATCACTTCCTTGGCTACTTCGTATGCAGTTGCCGGGTCTACTCCGCGAAGCTGAAGCCGATACCCTCTGGCACTCAAAGACTCCTCTAAACCCGCAATAATCTCAAACATATGTGGATTCTGAAAGGCTGTGTTCGGAGCTAAATTTGCTAAAACCGCAATCGTTTTGGTCGTGCCTCTTGCAAAACTCTGTGCGCTGGCGTTTGGATAATAGTTGAGTTCCTGCATAACCCTGCGCACCCGCGCCGCTGTTTCCTCTGAAATACTGTAGTGCCCATTGATCACTTTGGACACGGTAGAAACAGAGGTGCCGGCCGCTGCCGCAACATCCTTAATCGTAATACCCATGACACAGCCCTCCATGCAGAATAATCATACAACTATTTTAAGTATAATTTATTCAGCATTGACCGTCAACAAATACTGCAAAGCCATGATCGTAGAGTTTCCTGTGGTCAAGTCCTTCGCTCCAATGCAGTTTACCGTATTCCTCGTCCAAATCAACGGCTTTGCCTCCGCGATTGATACAGATGGTAACACGCTGATTGCAGTATTCCCTTGCGTAGATGATTAGTCCGCTTCCGCGCTCTGCAGATACCACGCGGAAATCGCCACAGCGAAGCGGTTCCAGTTTTTTGCGCATGGCGATGGCTTCCTTGAAAAAAGTACACAGAGTCGAATTTTCGTTATCCCACGGCATCGGACAACGGTATTCTTCTTCTGAAAGACCTTGAACACCTAGTTCATCACCATAGAAAACCGTGGGCATTCCGACAAAAGTCATCATAAAAAGAATGGTCAATCGATACCGCCTCATGTCTCCGCCGCACAAAGACAGAAACCGGCTCACATCATGGCTGTCCAGCAGATTCATCTGCGCCGGAGTCATCTGCATCCGATAGCGCATGAGCATATCCGTGATACGTCCCGCAAAATCCGATGCATCAATGGATTGCTCCGCAAAAAACAGATTGCAGTGCTTTCGGAAATCGTAATTCATGGTGGAGTCAAACATGTCGCCGTGGAGCCAGTGCCCTGCGCTTTCCCATACTTCGCCGATGAGCAGCACATCCGGGTCAATCTCCTTCACCGCTTTTCTGAATGCCCGCCAGAAGCCATCGTCCACTTCACTGGCAACATCCAGCCGCCAGCCGTCGATGTGGAAATTCTTCACCCAATAGCGTCCTACCTCGCAAAAGTACTCTCGCACAGCAGGGTTCGCTGTATCCAGCTTTGGCATCATCCGCTCATAGGCGAAGCATTCGTATTCCGGATAATCCTCCGGATCGTCCGGACACACCACGGGGAATTTCAAACCGTAGAACCAGTCTCTGTAAGAGGATGCCTCTCCTTTTTCCACCACATCTTCAAAGGCGAAAAAATGCCAGCCGCAATGATTGAACACGCCGTCGATCAAAATGCGGATTCCCCGTGCATGAAGCACACGTACCAGATGATGCAGTGCCTCGTCGCCGCCAAAGCACGGGTCAACGTGAAAATAATCCAAAAGATCGTATTTGTGGTACTCTCCTGCCACAAAGATGGGATTCAGGTATACGCAGTTCACGCCCAGCTCTTCCAGATAGTCAACATTGTCGGCAATACCCCACAATGTGCCGCCCAATTTGCTGCGTACGGGCTGACCATGATAGTCAATGGCTCGATCCTGAATGGAAATGCGTTTGACCCCTGAGGCAAAGCTGTCGGGGAAAATATTGTACACCACAGCGTCATTGACCCAGTCAGGCACAACCGCAATGTCTGCCCGGTGGTTGAACGGCAGCTTGAAATACTGCGAACGGTCATCCACCAGATGATCGGTAAATACATCGCCGTAATACAGGATCCGCTCGGTACCGTCATTCAGATGGAAGTAATAATACAGTCGCTTATAGGGACTATCCAACACTACCTGCCAGTAATCATGATACAAATCGCTCGCTGCCACCTTCATGGCGACAGGAGTAAAAACGATGGGAGTAACACGGCAGGCGGTATCGCCATAGTAGAGCGTGCAGCTCTTCAAATCGCCTTTGGCGCAGCGCAGGCGAAAAACGATGTGCTTTTCGTCAAGTCCATGCGCGTACTGCGACATGGGGATGTGTAAAACAGCTTCTTTTTTCATGCTTATCCTTTCACTCCGCCGGCCGTTAAGCCGGAAGTCATGTGCTTCTGGCATAGGAAGAAGATGATCAGCACCGGAATTGATACTGTAATGGACGCGGCGGCAAAAACCGGCCAGCTGCCGCTCATTTCCGTTGCTTGCAACGCATACAGTCCGGCAGCCAGTGTGTAGTTCTCCTCGCCGGTCATAAAGGTTGTAGCATAGATATACTCGTTCCACACATAAATCAGGACCATCAGAGCTGTGACAACGATACTGGGCTTCGCCAAAGGCAAAACAATTCGCGTGACCACCTGAAGAGGATTCGCACCGTCCATCCGGGCAGCTTCTTCGATTTCCACGGGTACCGTGTCAAAATAGCCCTTGATATTCCAAAGGCTGAAGACCGCCATGGTCCCGGTATAGATCAGGATAAGGCCGGTTCGGTGATTGATAAGTCCCATCGGGCGGAGCAGGCGGTATACGGCAAACATCGACAGGACAGCCGGAAACGAATTGAGCAGCACAAGGCACTTCAAAATCGGTCTGCGACCGGGAAACCGCCGCCGTGAAAAACAGTAGGCAGCCGGAATTGCTACACAGAGTGACAGGGATACAGTAATGACCGCCAGATAAACGCTGTTGCCAAGCCATGTGAGAATATCTTCACCAAAAAGGACACGGCGGTAGTTTTCCAGTGAGAAGTTCTTGGGGATAAAGGAAAAATCCGAACTCAGCAATGTGTTTTGTCCGTTGAGGGAAACACTAAGCGAATAGAGAATAGGAATCAGTGTAATAAAACACAGGACAATAAAGAAAATATTCAGTGCCGTAAGGCGAACGCGTTCTTTTTGTTTGCGGCTCATCTGGAACCCTCCTCTTGCAGCCGATACCGGGCGGAGAATGCAATCAGCAACGCAAAGATAATGATGGATATGGCAGAGCTGTATCCATAGTTATTGCTGATGAATGCATTTTCGTAGGCATAGGTCAAAATAGTATGCACATGTGCGCCGGTTTTGGCTCCAGCCTGCTGTGTCAGAAGATAGATCACATCGAACTGCTTGAAGGTTGTGAAGATGGTGATAATAACAGCCGGCGCAATGATGGGACGAATGGCTGGAACCGTAATATAACGGGTGCGCTGCACCCATCCGGCACCATCAAGCAAAGCGCTTTCAAAGTAACTTTTGTCTATGCTCTGCATAGCGCCATCCATAATCATAATCATAAACGGCAGCGCCAGCCAAAGATTGACAGCCGTGCAGCAGATAAACGCCGACACATCCGAGGATAGCCACCGCATAGTCTCCAGCCCCAGCTTTTCCATCCACTGGTTCAGCAAGCCGAACTGTGTGTTGAACATTTCGGTTTTCCAAAGAAGAATGGAGACATAGCCGGGCATGGCCCACGGAAACATCAGCAGCGTCTTATACAGCTTCCGAAACCGCAGCTTCTGTACATTCAACAGGCTTGCCAGCACAAAGGCGATCACCAGCTGCAACACCATATTGACCACCGTCCACAAAACGGTTACGAGAAGCGCCGATAAAAACCCGGAATCAAAAACGAACAGCGCACGGATATAATTCTCCAAGCCGATAATGGTAAAGTCAAACCAATGATACACGTTCATGTTGGTCAGAGAGATATAGAACGTATAGAGGATGGGAAAGACTACTACCAAAGCAATCAGCAGGAGGGACGGTCCGGACCATAAATAGGAGCGGAGCCACTCCTTTTGTAGCTTACGTTTCATAGAAAGTTCCTCAATGCATGGCGTCAATCAAGCTGTTCGCTTGCGTCAATGCGGCAGCAAAGGCTTTGTCTATCCCCGATTTGGAGAGGTTTACATCTGTCAGCAAATTACCGACTACTGTCCACATAACATCCATTTCGGGGATATTGGGCATGGGAACGGCAATTTCGGCGGTAGTGCGCATTGCCTGCACCAGTGTATCATCACATACACGGCTGTCATCATAGCATGCGCTGTTTGCCGGAGCACAGCCGCTTGCCTGCGCCAGCACAACACCCACTTCCGGATCCAGCAATACATGCAGCAGCCTTTGGACGGCGTCCGTTTTGTTCTGTGCCGCGAAGGTCAGCACATGAATCCCCTGCACGCCGGAGTAGGGAGCAAGAGCCCTGCCTGTTTTATCTACGGTAGGCATCGAAGCAATGCCGAGGTCTATATTCGCTTCACGGGCAGAGGGAACCATCCACGGACCGCCGATTGTTGCGTCCGCTTTCCCCTCCAAAAACAGGGTATTCACCGTAGAATACTCCGTTTCCCCAGGCATCAGATCTACAAATTTCAAATGATACTCCAACGCGTCCTTGACTGCCTGCTGATCGGGGAACGGTGTGCCGTCTGCATCGATAATGCTGCCGCCAAAGCCGTGAATCCATGCAGCGCTGTAATAGGCGGTGCTGTGCTGCTCCACAAAGCCGTAGCGACCGCGCCCGGTGTTTTCTTTCATATACGCCAGCAATTCTTCTGTGGTGGTCGGCACCTCTTCATCCTGCATATAGCGTCGATTATACATAAACAGCAGCGTTTCAAAATACAGAGGAAGCTGGTACAAGCTGCCGTTGTAGGTCGCAGCCTCCAGCGTCATGGGGAGATAACCGGACAGTTCACTTTGTGAGATCAGCTCTGTAACAGGCGTAAGTATTTCCATTTCGGCAAAAACGCCTATTTTGTCATGGGCAAATACAAACAGATCGGGAGCGGAGGAAGGATCATTGCCTACCAGCTTCAGCGAGTCTGTCAGGCTGGTTTTCTTTTCAAACCGTACCGTGATATCAGGCAGTGCCTTATCCAGATAAGCCTGTAAGGCTTCAATGACTGCGGCCTCCTTGTCGTGCCACACAACAAGAGTATTCGGATCGGCAGCTTTGCCGCCAGATCCGCCGCACGCCGCCATGGTCATTACTATCAGCAGCACCAGCGTCAAGGCGAGAAAACGTTTCATAATATCCCCTTTCTAATACATAGTGCGGGGATGCAAAAACGCATACCCGCACTATTGTTATCAACCGTTACTTTGCTTTTTTCTTCTTTACCACAACAACGACCGCAACCGCTGCCGCAGCAGCAACAGCCAAAGCAACGCAAACAATCAGAACGGTATTGTCCTTTTCAGCGGCAACGATTTTGCTGCCGGCAGGTTCCTCGTAGCTGACGGTTGCATTTTCCGCATCAGACACAACAATCCATACATCCTTTCCGACTTCAACAGACAGATCAGCGGTCTGGACAGAGCCTTCATTGGCGTTAATGATTACGGAGTTAATCCAACCGGGAACCTCGATGGTATACCAGTCACCATCCATTGTCAGAGCCTCACCGGGCCACGAAGAAAATGCATTTGTGCCGTCCGGCGCAGACCATGCCCAGCAGCACGGAGCAGACCAGTCGGAGGGAACCTGAACGCGGACGGTAATATTTTCAGCCGTTTTGTTCGGATCTGTGTCGGAGAGCTCATAGCTCAGATCCTCATAAACGGTAATCCAGAGCTCCTTGCCCTCAATGCTGATATCGGCTGTCTGAACAGTGCCCTCGTTGCCGTTAACGATGACAGAATTCACCCATGTAGGGGCTTTGGCGGTGAACCAGCCGTCTTCACCCTCATCCATAGCCTGACCGGGCCACGCCGCAAATGCATTGGTACCATCGGGGGCGGACCATGCCCAAAGATTTACGCTTTTCCACGTCAGCGGCACATAAGCATGTACTGTAAACTTTTCCACATACTCGGGGATCTCTGCCATACTCTGCGCTTCATAGCTTACAGAAGCGGTCGCGTCATCGGCAACCGTGATCCAAACGGCTTTGCCGGCCTCTACCGCAATGCCTTCCGTCTGGACAGAGGCATCACTGGCATTGACAATGATGTTCTGCACAAAGCGTGGAACATAAGTGTAATACCACCCATCATCCAAAGGCTCAAGCTGCTCGCCAGGCCATGCCTCAAAAGCGTTTGTGCCATCATCCGCCCAGGCCCAACAGCAGGGAGCGTCCCAGCCTTCAGGTACGGATACGCAAACAGGAATCATCTCGTTGCTCATCTCTTCTTCCGCAAAGGCAACCGTATAAAGCGAGGAAATGCACAAAGAAACAGCAAAAAGAATGGCCAATACCTTTTTCATCTTACTTTCCTCCATATTTTTTGTCCCAATATCACTATAGGGCATTTTTATTATAATTCACGCCAAAAATGCTGTAAATCGTTTTCTGTGAAACTGCTTTCCGTCCTTAAAATCGCCTGCCTCCCTCGATATTGCCGATTTTCTTTGTGAAAATAGCCAATTATTGCGGCTGCATTGTGGCAGTTTGCCCAGCAAAACGACATAAGTCTGTTAGCTGCATAGGAAAGTAGTTTCTCATTTTCTTTGCTTCTCACCCGTTCCCTCTGTACAAAAAAGCAAGGAGGATTACCATCTCCGGCACTCCTCCATAATCTTTCAAGTGAACAATTTTGAGTTTTGAACCCAGGACAGTTTTTTCAACAGACACCGCCGTAGTCGCAAAGCAACCCATCAGCCTTCAGGCTGGTGTTTACGGGAGCTCTTGCAGTATTCCTCATCGCCGCCGCTTAGTACATGGTCGGTGAATGCCCCTCCTTCAGTATTTGGGCGCCAGCCGTCCATGAGCTCGTCGTTCTCCATGATAAAGGGGCTCGCCGTATCCTGCCCCCATGAGGTGTCATATTTCCCCATAAGGTAATCGTTCAGCGCCGTTCGGTCCGCAAAGCGCAGCAGCCGGTACGGCTCCTGAAAGGCCACCTTCTCCACAAAGTAAAGCGCGCCGTCCTCTGCCGTCAAAAGTACGCCAACATGCCCGCCCGGACTTCATGACCGATATTTCGGACGCCTACGAGAGC
>OHAQ01003198.1_pt1 | contig 11317 bp, 16 predicted proteins | sample 1577111 | NCBI WGS metagenome assembly OHAQ01 (sample SAMEA3541549, study PRJEB24748) | human gut metagenome | biome: human gut; feature: human-associated habitat; material: faeces | place: China | collected 2012 | reverse complement strand
GCCGTCGGGCGTCGTGATCGGCTCGCCGATGATGGTGTTGGAATCGACCATATCACGGATCTTATCCATCGTGGTGTCCATGAGATCGTTGAGCGGGGTCTTCTTTTCGATGTTTTCCATGAGGTTTATCCTTTCTTTTTATGCGGTCAGTTTTTCACTGTGTTCACTGTTTTGCGGAGTGCTCTCCGTTGGTTTTTCCGCGGGAGCGTCGTTTTTATGCGCCTTTTTATAGCGCAGGTACCATTTGAGCATCGGAATGAGCAGCGCAAGTGCGATGTGCAGCCCGTCGCGGATGCGAAGCGACAGGCCAACGGCACCCTCTGCGTGCGTCTTTTCAGAGCTGTAGTCCATGCGCAGGTGCAGTGAGGGATCAGGGATATGGAAGAGGTCTTCAAGGTGCGGCATCACACCCCACATCGCGGCGCTCGCATAGCCGTAGGTCTGCGCGATATCCGCGGGGTCCGTGCCGCCGAAGACGACGAGAATTTCCAGCGGGTCGATGCGAAGGCGCTTGCAGGTGCGTTTCGCTGTCTCCTTGAGCGCCGAGAGCGCCGTCGTGATGAGGTCCCTGAGCTCCTCTTTTGTCGGCTTGGGGAGCGAGGGCTTTTTCTTTTGCTTCGCTTCTTCTCCCTCTGACTTTGGTTTCTTCTCCTTTGCCTTTTTTTTCGGCGTTTCTTTCTTTTCCTTTGCTGGCAGCAGCGTGAAGCGGAACGGGCCGACCGAAAGCTGCACGCGCAGCTCGTCGCCGAACTGCATCAGCGCGCCCACGCGCAGAAAGCCGATCAAAATAAAAATGAGCAGGATGATGCCAATTACCTTCAGCGCAGTCAATCGACCACCTCCCTCTTTTTACGCTTCACGCGGTTTTTATGCTTTACGCGGTCAGTGTTCCCCGTTTTCGGGAACGTTGCCTTCTTTTTCCGTCATGGCGCTGGGGTCGAGGATCGTGCCGTCCTCCGTCATGCGGAGCTGACCGTCGGCCTCAAGACCCGGCATCTCCGGCATCTCCTCGAGCGAACCCAAGTGGAAGTCGCGCAGGAACTTTTTCGTCGTGCGGTACAGCCTCGGCCGTCCCGGCACCTGCAAACGTCCGCACTCCTCAATGAGCCCGCGCTCAAGCAGCAGGCCCACGGTGTACGAGCTGTCCACGCCGCGCACCTGATCAATGTAGGCGCGGGTCGTGGGCTGGTAGTAGGCGATGATCGTCAGCACCTCCAGCGCGGGCTGAGAGAGCTTGGCGGTCTTGCGGATCTCAAACGCCTTGCGGATGACGTCGGCATAGTCCGGCGACGAGCAGAGCTGATAGCTGTCCTCCATGCGGACGAGCCGGATGCCGCGGCGCTCAAAGGCGTAGTAATCGCCGAGCTTTTGCAGCACCTGCTCCGCGGTCGGACGGTCCAAATCGAGCGCAAGGCAGATGCGGTCGATGGGAAGCGGTTCGCCGCTGGCGAACAAAATGCCCTCGATGGCCGACTCGACCTCGCGCAGGTCCAAAGATTCCAAAGACATAGCGTTCCTCGCTTTTTACAGATTGATACGGTCGGGGGCGTCGTCCCCGCACTCCACGGTGCAGTCCGTGTCGGAACCGGCCAGATGGATGACCTTTTCGCGGCAGAGCTCCAAAACGGCGATGAACGTCGCCACGATCTCGCTGCGGCTGCGGCTGCCGCGGAACAGCAGCTTGAAGCGCGTCATGCCGAACTCCTTGAGCCGGTGCAGAATTTCCTCCGCCTTGCCCTTGACGGGATACGGCTCGCGGCGCACGATCTCGCTCAGCGCCGCGCTCGGCGGCGCGGCCAGCTTCTCTCCGCGCTCCATGATCGTCTGCATGGCGAGCACGAGGTCGGCCTTTTCGTGGCTGTACTCGTAGATTTTGCCGCGCTGCATGGGCTCGGGCTGGCGCGTCATGATGCTGCGGCCAAACTCGCCCATCGGGCCGAGCGTTTCGGTCAGCGTCTTGATGCGAAGGTACGTGTCCTTTTGCTGGCGCTCTTTGAGCGAGGCAATGAGCTCGTCCATCTCGCTCTGCGCCTGCTCATCCTCAAGCGAAAGCAGCATGCGCGTTTTGATGTACATTAAATGTGCCGCCATCGTGATGAATTCGCTCGCGACCTCGAGATCGAGCTGCTTTCGCTGCTCGAGATACGCAAGGTACTGGTCCAGGATCAGCGCGATGGGAATGTCCTGGATCTCTATTTTATTTTTCGACAGCAGGAAGAGAATGAGGTCGAGCGGCCCTTCAAAGTCCTGCAGCGCCTCCGCGCTGCGCTCGTGCACCACGCCCTCCAGCTTGAAAACGGGATTGTCCATGACATTCCTCTCACTTTATCAATATACGATCCAGTTGACCAGAAGCTCGTACACGCGGTAGATGCCCTCGCTGAGGATATTGTTTCCCACGCCAAGCCAGACGAGCACAAAAAGCACGGCCATGCCGTATTTTTCATACCGCATCAGCGTCATGTACGCGCGGTCGGGCAGAAAGGCGAAGAGCACCTTCGACCCGTCGAGCGGCGAGATGGGGATGAGGTTGAAAAGCCCCAGACCGACGCTCATGTACGCCGTCATCGCAAGGAAATTCAAAAGGCCGCTGCAAAACGCGGTATCGACATAGTGCGCGATCGTGATGCGCGCGCCGAGCAAGAGCAGCATCGCCAGCAGCAGATTCGACACCGGCCCCGCCAGCGCTGTGATGGCCATACCCTGCTTCGGCTTTTTGAAATACCGCATGTCGACCGGCACGGGCTTTGCCCAGCCGAAGCCGACGAGCAGCATGGCAGCCAAGCCGAACCAGTCGATATGGTGCAGTGGGTTTAAGCTCAAGCGGTGCTCGCGCTTGGCCGTCGGATCGCCGAGGGCATAGGCTGCAAGACCGTGACAGGTCTCGTGCACCGTCAAGCATAAAAAGACGCCGAGCACGCGCAAAAGCGCGTCGGTCAGCGAGCCCCAGTCGATGGACTGGACCAATTCCTGAAAACTGTTCACGCAATTTCTCCGTAAAAAATATGCAAATCGCGAAGACTTGCATTGCATTCTATTCTTATTATAACAGCCCTTTTCCCACATGACAAGGGATTTTGCAATTTTTGCTGCATTTTGCTTTCAAAAATTGACACATTTTTCTCTGTCAAATTGCGAAAAATGACAAAAAAGCGCCTCAACCGTGCGGTTGAGGCACTTTGCAGGATGCAATATCCGCTTATTTCTTGAGGCGCTTGTCGCTCTTGGTCGCAAGGTGCGTGCCCAAGGACTGGAAGATCTGCACCAGAATGATAAGCAGCACGACCGCCGCAAACATCACAAGGTACTTGTAGCGATAGTAGCCGTAGTCGATGGCGATCTTGCCGAGGCCGCCGCCGCCGATGATGCCGCTCATCGCCGAGTAGCCGAGGATGGTCGTCAGTGCGATGGTGAAGTTCTGGAGCAGCGAGGGAACGCTCTCGGGGATCATCACCTTGCAGATGATCTGCATGGGCGTTGCGCCCATGCTCTGAGCGGCCTCGATGATGTTGGGGTCAACCTCGCGCAGGCTGCTCTCAACAAGGCGCGCGACGAACGGGAACGCCGCCACGACCAGCGGAACGATGGTCGCGGTGGTGCCGACGGTCGTGCCGATGATGAGGCGCGAGAGCGGGAAGACCATGATCATTAAGATGAGGAACGGGATTGAGCGCAGCAGGTTGATGATGACGTTCAGAATGCTCATCAAGGCCTTGGGAAGCGGCAGAACGCCGCCCTTCTCCCCCGCTACGAGCAGCACGCCCAGCGGAAGGCCGATGACGACGGCCAGCGCCGTTGACAGCAGCGTCACATAAAACGTTTCCCAGATCGCCTTGGGGAACTGCGTCTGCATGGCGACGGTGAGCTCTGCGATGGAGTCCGGGGAAAAGAGATTACTGTACATCGACGCTCGCCTCCTCTACCTGAAGATTTTCAATGCTTCTTAAAAAGTCCATGGCCTGCTCGAACTGCGCGTTCGGCACGCCGAGGAGCATGCTGCCGTACACCTCTTCGGAGAGCTTCTGCGTGTTGGCCGAAATGACCGTCGCGCTGATGCCCTCGTCGGTCGCAAGGCGCGCGACGAGCGGAATGGATGTCGTCTTCGCGCTGCGGAAGATGAGGCGGATGCGGCGCTGCTGCTGGGGGTCGGACACGTCGATGTCCGCGCCGCGCGGGAACACGAGGTGGCGCGCCGCCGCGGACTTGGGCGCGGAAAAGACGGTAGAAACAAGGCCCTCTTCCACGACTTCGCCGTCGTCGAGGATCGCAACGTGATTGCAGACCTCCTTCACCACGCTCATCTGGTGTGTGATGATGACGACGGTGATGCCAAGCTTTTTGTTGATGTCGCCGATCAGCTCGAGGATCTGGCGCGTCGTCTTGGGGTCGAGCGCGCTCGTGGCCTCGTCGCAGAGCAGAACTTTGGGGTTCGTGGCGAGGGCGCGGGCGATGGCCACGCGCTGCTGCTGTCCGCCGGAGAGCTGCGCGGGATAGGCCTTGGCCTTATCCTTGAGCCCCACGATGTCGAGGAGTTCCAGAGCTCGCTGTTCGCGCCACTTCTTCTCTCCCCGCAGTCCGGAAAGCTCCATCGGGAAGCAGACGTTATCGAGGCAGTTTCGCTGCATCAGCAGGTTGAAGCGCTGGAAGATCATCGTGATCTCGCGCCGCGCCGCGCGGAGCTGCGCGGGGGTCATCGTGTCCAGACGCTGTCCGTTCACGATGACCTCGCCCTCCGTCGGGCGCTCGAGCATATTGATACAGCGCACGAGCGTGGATTTGCCGGCGCCGCTCATGCCGATGATGCCGTAGACGTCGCCGTCTGGAATGGTCAGGGAGACGTCCTTGAGCGCGTCTACCCGTCCGCCGGCTGTTTCAAAGGTTTTGCTTAGATGCTTCAGTTCGATCAAGAACGCTCCCTCCTTTCTTTCTTACTTGGCGCTCAGCGCATCGAGCGTGGTCTGCTTGCCGCCGTACAGGCCCATGGGCTCGACGTGGATGGCGGCAACGGAGACGATGTGGGTGTTGTTCTCGGCGTTGAAATCGTCGAGATAGGGCTTGTGCTGGAAGTAGTTGGCGTCGACAGTGCCGTCTTCGACAACGGTGTTGGGCACGACATAGTCATTGTAGACCTGAATGTCGAGAGTGATGTTCTTTTCAGCAAGAATTTCCTTCACGACCTCGAGGATCTCAGCGTGCGGGGTCGGAGAAGCGGCGATGGAGATGGTCTCGCCAGCGAGAGCGTCGTAGTCGACAGTGGCGTCAAAGCCGTCGGTCGGGGTATCCACGGTGCTGACAACGGAGCCGTCATACTTCTCGTTGATGTAGTCGACGACCTGCTGGCTCTCCAGAGCGGCGATCAGGGCAAGGACCTTGGGAGAGGACTCGTTGCCTTCCTTCACGGCCAGAATGTTGGCGTAAGCGGAGGCGGAGCCTTCGATCACGAGGGAGTCGGCCACGGGGTTCAGGCCCGCGTTGATGGCGTAGTTGGAGTTGATGACGGCGTAGTCAACGTCCTGCAGGATGTTGGGGATCTGCGCGGCTGATTCTGATCGACGATCTCGACGTTGTACGGATTCTCGACAATGTCGTTCTTGGTGGCGGTGATGCCGGCGCCGTCAGCGAGCTTGATGATGCCGTTGTCCTGGAGCAGCAGCAGCGCGCGGGCTTCGTTGGTCGTGTCGTTGGGGACGGCGATCTGGATGGTGGTGGCACCGTCGGAGTCATCGCTCTTGGAGCCGCAGCCGGTCAGGGCCAGAGCGGCAGTGAGGACCAGTGCAAGGACAAGTGCGGTCAGCTTAATAGAATGCTTTTTCATCGTTTTGTTCTCCTTACTTATTTTATAATAGCTACTTTTTGGAACGGACAGACCGCGGGGAGTGTATGCTGTTCGAGCAGTAAAAAACAGCGGGAGGTCATTGACCTTCCGCTGCCGCTTCGCTGTTTTTCTCAGACAGTTTCTGAAAGGAAATGACCATTTTCTCCATGACAAAGCATGCACATGCTGAACATGCGCATCATCGGCATCATCATGCAGTTGGCAGAGTACGAAGTCTTCATGCCAATGGATCCTTTCCTTCGAGCATTCCACACGGGGTGGGTTCCGTTTCAATGTGCGTATCGTAGCACCGACGATTCCGCTTGTCAACACCAAATGCGCACTTTTGTATGATTTTCCACTTTTTTGGCGTTTTCTGCGGGATTTTTTATTTATTGCTCCCGTTTTTCAAGCACACGGACGAGGTGAATGAGAAAATCGGTGTCCTCCATGTCGCCCAGCGCTTCGACCGCGCTCTCGCTGTGCGCCTCGATGACGCGCTGGCAGCCGTTGAGACCTAAAATGTCGACAAACGTCGTCTTCCCCTCTTCCCTGTCCGAGCCGATGGGCTTGCCGAACGTCTTTTCATCGCCGATGACATCGAGCATGTCGTCGCGCAGCTGGAACGCGAAGCCGAAGTTGTCGGCGTAGCTGGCCGCGGCCTCCTCCTGCTCCTTCGTGCCGCCCGCCGCGGCCACGCCCATCAGGCACGCCGCGCGGATAAGCGCGCTCGTCTTGCGCAGATAAATTTCCTCGAGCTCCGGCGCGCTCAGGATCTTGCCCTCCCACTCAAGGTCGAGCTGCTGGCCGCCGCAGATGCCCTCGTGTCCCGCGGCATTTGCCAGGACCTGCGCGCATTTGAGCACGCGCAGCGCGGGGAGGTCGGCCTTCAGGACCGTTTCAAATGCCAGCGCCTGCAGCGCGTCGCCCGCGAGCGTCGCCGTGCATTCGCCGAAGACCTTGTGGTTCGACGGCTTACCGCGGCGCAGATCATCGTTGTCCATCACGGGCAGATCGTCGTGGATAAGCGAATAGGTGTGCAGCATTTCAACGCCGCAGGCCACGGGCAGCGCCTTTTCGACGTCTCCCCCGCAGATGCGGCAGAATTCGAGCACCAGGATCGCGCGCAGACGCTTGCCGCCCGCGGTCAGACTGTAGTGCATCGAATCGGTCAGCTTGTGATAGCTTGCGCACTGCGTTTCCTCAAGGCAGGCGTCAAGATACTTGTCCACCGCCGACTTATACTCCACCATGCAGGCGGAAAACAGCTTTTCGTCCATGGCTTACTCCTCCGAAATGAATGGGCTCTCGACCGGCGCGCCGTCCGCGCCCTTAGAGAGCTTTGCGACCTTCTGCTCGGCCTTGTCGAGCATCGCGCCGCAGTCGTGCACGAGCTTCGTCCCCTCTTCAAAGAGCTTGAGGGAATCGGCGAGCTTTGCGTCGCCTTTTTCAAGCGCCGTCACGATCTCTTCGAGACGCGCGATATTGTCTTCAAACGTTTTTGCCATCGTCATTTCCTCCCATATTGCACGCGTTCACCGTGCAGTTGAGACTTCCCTGCCCGAGCAGTACCTCGATTTTTTCGCCGGCTGCGGCCTCCTGCGCCGCACGCAGAATTTGTCCCTGTTCATTTCGCGCCACGGCGTAGCCGCGGCCGAGGACCTTGAGCGGACTCAGCGCGTCGAGCTTGGCCGCAAGCGCTGTAAACTGCTGTGTGCGCTGCGCCATCTGATGCTGCGCGAGTGCGGCAAGGTTTTTCTGCGTGTAGTCGAGCAGCAGGCGCTTGTCCGCGATGAAGGCCATCGGGTCGCGCAGCACGCGCTTCCGCTCCAAGGCGGTCAGCCGTTCGCGCAGCGCGGAAAGGCGGCTTTCCTCCGTTTTGGTCATGCTTCGCTCCAGCGCCGTGAGCCGGGCGCGGACGTCATTCCGGTCGGGCACGGCGATCTCCGCGGCGTTCGACGGCGTGGACGCCCGCGCGTCGGCGACATAGTCGGCGATGGTGACGTCCGGCTCGTGACCGACGGCGGAGATGACGGGGATCTCCGATTCGTAGATGGCGCGCGCCACGCGCTCGTCGTTGAACGCCCAGAGGTCCTCGATGGAGCCGCCGCCGCGGCCCGTGATGATGAGGTCCGCGACCTTGTATCTGTTCGCGTAGCGCAGCGCGCCGGCAATCTCCGGCGGGGCCTCGGTCCCCTGCACGCGCACGCCGAGGAGCTTGACCTCCGTAAGCGGCCAGCGGGCGCGGAGGATGCGGAGCATATCATGCACCGCCGCGCCGGCGGGCGAGGTGATGATGGCGATGGTCTTCGGGTATTTCGGCAGCGGCTTTTTGTGCGCGGGGTCGAACAGCCCCTCGCGCTCCAACTGCGCCTTGAGCTGCTCGAAGGCGACGTGCAGGTCGCCCGCGCCCTCCGGCGATAGCTCGGAGACATAAAGCTGATAGACCCCGTCGCGCGGGAACACGCTGATGCGCCCGAAGGCGATGACCTTCATGCCGTTCTCGGGACGGAAGCGCAGACGCAGGGCGTTTCCCTTGAACAGCACGCAGCGCATCGCGCCCTCGGCGTCCTTGAGCGTGAAGTAGTGGTGGCCCGAGGGGTAGAGCTTGTAGTTTGAGATCTCACCGCGCACGAAGATCTCCTGCAGCTGCGGCACGCGGTCGAGCAGAGCCTTGATGAAGTTGTTGGCCTCGCTGACCGAGAAGATCATTTGCTGTTCCATGCGTTCTCCTGTGAAGCGTTTTTCCTTTGCAGATGCCGGATATACAAAGCAGAGCGCCGCCGTGCGCGGTGCTCTGCTTCTTCGCTTATTCTGCGCTGATCTCCGCGCGCACGAACGAGCCGAGGATGCCGTTGATGAACTTCACGGTCTCGGGCGTTTCGTACTTCTTGGCGATCTCCACCGCCTCGTTGATGGCGACAGAGTTCGGCACGTCGCGGAAATAGAGAATTTCGTACATCGCCACGCGCATGATGGCGGAGGCCACGAGCGGGATGCGGTCAAAGCTCCAGCCCTTGGCGTACCTGGCGATGAATTCGTCCAGCTCCGGCGCGTGATCGGCCACACCGCACACGAGCGCGCGGATATACTCCGCCTGCTTGGCGTTGGGCGCTTCGCTGTATAGCTCATCCTCACCTGCCAGCTCGGCAAAGCCGTCGCGGCTCAGCCGCTCGGCGACCAGCTCCTCCGCCGTTTTGTCGGTGAAGCTCAGCTCATACGCCAGATGCACGGCAATCTCTCTTGCAGTATTGCGAACCATAGACGTTTCGTCCTTTTCTCTTTCTTGTTAGTTGAAGCTGATGCCGCCCACATGGACGTTGACCGCCCGGACGGAGAAGCCCGTCATCGTCTCGACCGCGCTCATCACGGCGTCCTGCACCTTGGCGGCGGTCTCGGGAATGGCGAAGCCGTATTTCACCGTCAGGTAAACGTCCAGCGTGATCTCGCCGTCCTGAATGTCCATGCGGATGCCGCGTGCGGGCTTCTTGCCCATGAACTGCTCGGTGAGCTGCTCGGTCATGGTGGTCATCATGGCGCCGACGCCCTCGATCTCGCCGATGGCCTCGGACGCGATCGCGACCACAACATCCTCGGAAATGTTGATGCTGCCGTCGCTCGCGGACTGCGTCAGATATTCGCGGTTTTCGCCCATTGCTGTCTCTCCTTGCTGTACGGTAGTGATACTCAGCATACGCTATGCTCAATTAATAGTATTCTACCATCCTTTGCCGCAAATTACAACAGCTAATTTACTTCTAATATTTTGATGCAGTCGGCACTGAGGTCTGTCTCCTGCTTGACGATGTCGGTGATCTTCGCGATGTCCTCGGTCTGAAGTCCGTCCTCGCCCGCCGAGACCACCACGCTCACGCCGTCGTCGGCCATGAAGACCACGCAGTCCGTGTAGCCCTTGGCGGTGATCATGTTTTCGATCTGCGCTTCGGCGAGCGTGTAGGCTGCGAGCGTCTGGATGCTCTGCGCAGCCTCGGCTGCGGCCGCCTCATCGACCTCCGCCGCGCCGCTCGCCTCCTGCAGAAGGCTCAGCGCGCTGTCGCGGGCCTGCTGGCGCGTGAGCCGCGCGGTCGCAAAGTAGTCGCCCGGCAGCGCTTCGCCGGAGACCTCCTCTGCGTCGCCTTCCGTGCCGTCCACCAGCGTGGCCTGCCCGAGGATCTTGTCGGTCTCCTCCACCTGCTGCGCGTAGCGTCCGTTCAGAAAGATCGCCCCGCACACGAGCAGTAAGACCGCTCCCGCCACCATGTTCCGTTTCCACAGCTTTTTCATGTTCTTCCTCCCAAAAATAATGATTTTCATGGTTTCCCCTGTAATACGGTGATCTTGTCGCTCGGAAGCGCCGTCAGAGCGCTGACCGCCTGCGTCACGGCAAGGCGCACGCCCGCGCTGCCGCCGCCCTCGCAGACCACGAGCGCTCCGACGTAGCGCGGATAGACGCGGTTCGTCACCACGACCTCCTGCGTGCCGCTGCCCGTACCGACGACGACCGTCTCACTCTTGCGCTTCATGTCCTCGCTCCCGCTGCGCTCGGCGGTCGTATCCTGCGCCAGCTCGCGCTTTGTACCGGAGTCCACGGTGAGCATCAGCCGCAGCTCGCCCACGCCGTCGATGGCGCGCAGGATGTTCTCCATCTCCTCCTGCACCGCGCCGCGGTCGAACGCCTCTGCGTCCGGACTGCCGGCTGCCGGCTCGGCCTCCGCATTTCCTCCCGGCAGCAGCATCAGCACGATGCCGAGGAGCGCCGCGAGCGCGGCGAGACGGTATTTTTTCAATCCCTCGAGCCACTTCCCCGCCCGCGCATCCTTCATCTCTCCGTCCTCCATTCCTGCTTCTCCGGCGCGATCCCCAGCTCCTGCGTCAGGAGCGCGGAGAGCTCCGCGTTTTCCTCGCCGAAGAGCACCGCGCGGTCGGGAATGAACGCGCCGTCCTCCTCGCGCACCGTGACCTCTGCCGTGACCTCAGTGCCGAGGGCGTGTGCTTTGTCCTCAATATATGCGCCCGTCCGCTCCGCTATGACCGCCGCGAAAGACTGCCCACTCACGTCGCGGTATTGCTTCTCCAATGCCGCGCGGTCGGCGGAGAGACCGTCGAGGTCGAGCGCCAGCTCCCACGGCTCCGCCGTCCCGAGCGGGCGCAGCATACAGAGAATGAGCACCAGTCCGCCGGAAAAGCGCGCGAGCTTCCGCACGCTTCCCTCAGGCGTGAGCTGATCGAGAAGGCTCACGAGAAAGGCGCAGCTCACCACGCCGAGGAGCCATTGTCGTAAAAATGCCATCACATCACCACCATGGAAATGGATACGAGCAGCGCCGCGAGCAGCAGCGCCGCGCAGGCCGCCGTCATGCCGAGGACGAGGGCGAAGGCGTCGCCGAGCTGCTCGAGCAGCCGCTCAAGCGGCTTGACGCCGCTGACCGCCGAGACGAAGGCCGCCGCGCGGTAGAGCAAAAACTGCACGCACGATAGAGCAAAATTATGTGCGGATAGCCT
>OHAQ01003189.1_pt1 | contig 11339 bp, 8 predicted proteins | sample 1577111 | NCBI WGS metagenome assembly OHAQ01 (sample SAMEA3541549, study PRJEB24748) | human gut metagenome | biome: human gut; feature: human-associated habitat; material: faeces | place: China | collected 2012 | reverse complement strand
AAATAACAGTTAGGAGGATATCTCGTGAAAGTTCTTATTGTAGGAAGCGGTGGCCAACAGGGCAGATGAAGAATAATTTTTCTCTTTTCCGTTATCAACATCATCAGCTGCCTTGGAAAAAAGATAATCCGGCTTTACTTGATAGCTCCGATATTATTTATATGGATCAGTGGCTGAAAGTAGCAGCGTTGACAGCGGAAGATGTAGTTTTGGACATACAGATATCCCCCGTTACGAAAGCTTATAAGGTTGCTTCGCAGATGGGAACAATTCCGTTACCGAAAGATGGTATTCCTGGTTATTCTTGGAATGATTTGGCTGTAGGATATCAAACCGCAATACGTCATGCTAAAAAGGTTTGTCCTCAACTGAAGATTGTGCAAATGCCTTATGAATATGATAATATTAGTGGTAGTGAATGTCATAAGGATGCCCATTATAATATTTTTAAATGTTTATACAAAGCAGTTAATGCCATAAATAAAGAATTAAAAGAAGATGAACAATTGGAAGTTGCGGGAGTGGGTTCCAATACTCCTTATCATTGGGATTTTATCGATGGTTTTCTGAAACGTTATCGGGCGGATACAAATCCGGATAAACGATTGGACTACATTACCTGGCATAATTATTTGTTTCCGGGGACAGCTCCCAATATAGCACAAGGTTTCAAATCAAAAATCAATGAAATATTAGCGAAATATGATATTTTGCCTGATTTGAAAATTCTTGTGGATGAATCCGGGCTTGCGGAACCTTCTACGATCGAAGACCTGTCGGATATGGAGGGAGCTTGCAGAAAGGAAGCGGCGATGGCTTGCTTTGCTTCTACTGTACACTATTGGTACTTAAAAGAAGAGGGGAACTTTTTACCGATAACAGGAGGAGGATTCCACTTTGGATTACTTACTTATGGAAATCAGAATGTGATTTCTCCTTATGCAAAGGGGATGATTCTTCGCAACTCCTTATTCGATAAGATGATACCATCTGTTTCATATCCTTGTGATAAAGATGGATATGGGTTGTATAGTCAGGCGACAGCAGATAAAAATGAATATCGCATCCTGGTTTGGACTGCTTCACCTTCTATCTTTTATGAGAAGGCAACTCCTTTGGCTTTTCCGGATGCAAAGATCGTGTTGAAAGATATTCCGGAAATGTTTGAAGGAAAAAATGTCCTTGTGGAAATAGAATCGATTGATCCGGAGGAGAAAAAATCGCTGGAAATTTTACGGCAGGAGAAATGTCAGACTTTGCCATTAACCCGGGGAGCTGATCGTTATTATATAGATTTCACGGATGAAGAAGCTAAAATATTAAATTCGATTCCGGTAGAAAAAAGAATGTTGACAGTAAATGGGAAAAAGCTTGTTGTTCCATTGGATATCAGGCCATACAGTATGTATCTTTTAAAAATTAAATTAGATGAATAGAATAACATATATTTTATTAGTGGCATTATTTGCTTTTATTCCGGAATACATTTATTCGGCGGATTTGTGGGTCGAGGCTGAAGGATTCGATAATAAAGGTGGTTGGGTTGTTGACCAGCAGTTTATGGATCAGATGGGATCCAGTTATTTGATGGCTCATGGTATGGGACAACCGGTTGAAGATGCGGAGACTGAAATTAATTTTGATAAGACAGGAGTCTATCATGTATATGTACGCACATATAATTGGACATCGCCCTGGTATAATGGAGAGGGACCGGGCAAATTTCGGTTGAAATTGAACGGAGAAACCTTTTCTGCCGTATTAGGAGTTACGGGTGACCGATGGATGTGGCAGAAAGCCGGCATTGTAGAAGTAAAACAGAAGAAGAATAGACTAGCCTTGCACGATTTGAGTGGTTTCAATGGACGTTGTGATGCCATCTATTTTACAATGGATGAGAATGATATTCCGGCGGCAGATGTAAAAACTTTATCTGAAATGCGGTATCGGAAATTGAATTTGACAAAGAAAACACCTTCTGCGGAAAAGTTTGATTTTGTGGTTGTAGGAGGAGGAATTGCAGGTATGAGCGCAGCCATTTCTGCTGCTCGCTTAGGATGTAAGGTCGCTTTGGTCCATGATCGCCCGGTTTTGGGGGGAAATAATAGTTCGGAAGTCAGAGTTCATCTGGGAGGTCGTATACAGATTAGGCGCAGTCATCGTCAATTTTTCAGTCAGTGACGGTCCACTCCAGAAATGGCGGCGATGTACGCTGGAGCGCCCCAGCACGATTTTTGTAATGCCGGAGATGCGGGCAAACTCTGCGATCTGCTGCGGAATGTCATCCCCGTAGATCGTAGAAATGTCGGCACCTGCCTGCTCTGCCATACGAATGTGCTGCTGCAAGCGCCGACAGTCTTCTTTTCCCATCTGATCCGAGTCAGGCGTCCGGACATACAGAGCTGTAAAGGTCCCTCCAAACGCCTTTGCCATCGTTGCTGCCGTCCGCACGATCTTTGCATTGGAGGGAGAGGACGACAGACACGCCAGAATATGTTCAGTGGGTGGGTCGTTCTGATTCATAAAGATCACCTGCCTTGCCCACAGTATAGCACAATTTGATGGTCACGACCACCAGCCACGTCTTTTTCCTTCTTGGCGAATGATCTCCTTTCGTATGTGATCCAGCGCATCTGCTGCCCAAAAGCCACTCAACATGACTCCAAGAACCATCAACAACAAAACGACATCCATATGATCCGTCCTATCTTTTTAGAGCCGGAAACACTTCTGGATCGATGCGTATTTTCCCAAAACCAGCATACTTTCATCCCGGCACAGCTGCGTATCCGGCGTGATGTTCATATCGAGCTTTCCGTCTTTTTTCAGCGCAAGAATATTGATGTTATACTTTTTTCGGATATTGATCTCGCCGATCGTGCGATCCATCCATTCCGGCGGAATGGTCACTTCCATGATGGCGTGGTCGTCCTGCAGCTCGATATAATCGAGAATGTGTTCGGAGCTGTATCGGATCGCTGCCCACTTTGCCAGCTGCTTTTCCGGATAGACCACTTCATCCGCACCGAAAAATTGATCGCCGCATTCGCGGAAGTTTTTATGATCCGGTGCACGCATCATCGCCGTAATTTCCGGCATCGAAACGCGGAACTGCTGTTCGGTGAGGATTGCCAGAATGTCATCGGTTTTAAGCGAAAACGCGATGCGTAATTTTTTCAGCACGATGTTGTTATTAATGCGACGTTCCGGCTCCAGTGCCGGAGCAGACTCATCCTTGCCGCGTTTTTCATAAATCAGGCCATTGAGGAATGAAGACAAAACAATGTCCGGACAACGCTGAAAACCCTCTTCGTCTTCTTTACGTAGCCAGACGGCGATCTGTTCCGCGGTGGCTTCGACATTACCCAGCGCCAGAATACGCACCAGGTCATTATTATTGGCTTTCAAAATGTAGCGCACGCTGCGCAGAATATCGTTACTTAGCATGAGGCCTTCAGGTGTTGATGAGGCAAAAAGCCATTTTAGCAGTCTTTTACAGGCCAATCGCCTCTTTTAAGCTTTTCAGATAACGGCGGCTGACCGGCACGGTTAAGCCATTACGCAAAATCAACTCGGCCTGGCCGTTATCTTCCAGACGAATCTCCTGTAAATGCGCGAGGTTAACCAGATACTGACGATGGCAGCGCAGTAATGGTGTACGACTTTCCAGGGTACGTAATGTCAGTTCGGTAAAGCCCTCTTTCCCTTCGTGACTGGTAACGTAGACACCGCTCATCCGACTGCTGACAAATGCCACATCTTTCATTTGCAGCAAATAAATCCGACTATGCCCCGTACAAGGGATAAATTTCAGCGCCTGTTGATTTTCCGGTAACAGCGAAACATCCTGCTTGCTGCGCTCCTGACGCAATCGCGCCAGCGTTTTCTCCAGTCGCACTTCATCAATTGGCTTCAGCAGATAATCAAAGGCATGTTCTTCAAAGGCTTTAATGGCGTATTCGTCAAACGCGGTGAGAAAAACAATATACGGGCGATGTTCCGGGTCGAGCATCCCCACCATTTCCAGACCACTGATGCGCGGCATCTGGATATCGAGAAACAGCACATCCGGGCGCAGTTTATGCACCGCGCCGATCCCTTCTACGGCGTTTGAACACTCTCCAACGATTTCAATATCGCTCTGCTCCTGCAAAAATACGCGCAGGTTCTCCCGTGCTAACGGTTCATCATCGACAATTAAGACTTTAATCATGCCTCGTCCCTCCATGGTAGTCGTAACGTTATTCGGGTGTAACTATCAGGCTCACAGGCGACGCTTATCCCATAGTCATCGCCAAACCGTTCACGTAAACGCTTATCCACCAGATTCATCCCCAGCCCACTGGCATTGGTTACCGGTTGATACAAACCTGCATTGTCTTCGATCTCCAGCATCAAATGTTGCCCCTCACGTCGGGCGCTGATTGCCACTCGCCCTGTATCCAGCAGTTGTGATGTCCCATGTTTAATGGCGTTTTCCACTATCGGTTGCAGGGTAAACGCGGGCAATTGCTGCTGGGATAATTCTTGCGGAATAGCAATGTTGACCTGCAACCGCGACTGGAAGCGCGCCTTTTCAATTTGCAGATAAGCGTTCACATGTTCAATTTCGTCGGCGAGAGTAACAAACTCCGAAGGCCGCTTTAAGTTTTTGCGGAAAAAAGTGGAAAGATACTGCACCAGCTGGCTGGCCTGTTCGCTGTCGCGGCGGATCACCGCTTTAATGGTGTTAAGCGCATTAAACAAAAAATGGGGATTCACCTGGGCGTGAAGCAGTTTGATCTCTGACTGGGTGAGCATCGCTTTTTGCCGCTCATATTGCCCGGCGAGGATCTGCGCCGAAAGCAGTTGCGCAATCCCCTCGCCCAGCGTGCGGTTGATTGAACTGAATAAACGGTTTTTGGCTTCATACAATTTGATGGTACCCATCACTCGCTGATTTTCACCACGCAACGGAATGACCAGCGTCGACCCCAGTTTGCATTGCGGATGCAAAGAGCAACGGTAAGGCACTTCGTTGCCATCAGCGTAGACCACTTCACCGGTTTCAATCGCTTTTAAGGTATAAGTTGAAGAAATCGGTTTGCCGGGTAAATGGTGGTCGTCACCAATTCCGGTAAAGGCCAGCAATTTCTCTCGATCGGTAATCGCGACTGCACCAATATCCAGCTCCTGATACAGCACCTGTGCCACTTTCATGCTGTTCTCTTCGTTAAACCCCTGGCGCAAAATGCCTTCCGTCGAGGCCGCCACTTTCAGCGCAGTGGCAGAAAAAGCCGAAGTGTATTTTTCAAACATCGCGCGTTTATCGAGCAATATACGCATAAACAGTGCCGCGCCGACGGTATTGGTGACCATCATTGGCGCAGCAATATTACTCACCAGACGCACCGCATCTTCATAAGGTCGGGCGATCGCCAGGATGATCAACATTTGCACCATTTCAGCGACGAACGTGACGGCACCGGCGGTAATAGGGTTAAAGACTTTATCAGTGCGCCCGCGACGGATCAGGATGCTGTGTACCAGGCCGCCGAGCAATCCTTCAACGATGGTCGAGATCATGCAACTTAGCGCGGTCATGCCCCCCATCGAATATCGATGTAACCCGCCGGTCAGACCAACCAGCCCACCGACGACCGGACCGCCGAGTAAGCCGCCCATTACCGCGCCTATCGCACGGGTATTGGCAATAGAATCGTCAATGTGCAACCCAAACCAGGTGCCCATGATGCAGAAGATGGAAAAGACGATGTAGCAGAGAAATTTATGCGGCAGACGAACCGTGACCTGCATTAACGGTATGAATAATGGCGTTTTACTCATTAACCACGCAATGACTAAAAAAACGCACATCTGCTGAAGCAGCAGCAACACCAGATTAAAATCGTACATACCCGCAAACCACACTTCCCTTTAAAATGCGTAACATACATTGCTTGCGTTTAACTTTCTTTGAACTCTTGCAGAAAAATGAGAATTCGTGAGTACGATCACTCAAAATCGCCTGGCAAAAATAAAATCACCCTATAGATGCACAAAAAACGGGCAAAACTACCTGGTTCGCAAAACTGCGTCTAAAGTTAAACCGGGACCTCGCGAGCAAGGGTGAGACGATGGCGCTTTACACAATTGGTGAAGTGGCGTTGCTTTGTGATATTAACCCTGTCACGTTACGCGCGTGACGCAACATTTTTAAAAATCGACGAAGATCGTCCAGGAGCGCCGTTTTTCAAGGGTTGGATAGATGATTCGTTTACCCTGTCGACGAATTTCGACGAATTTCGCCGATAAAAAGTGTCCCATACATGCCCCATTGATGCCCCATAAACAATATCAGGAATTGACACTGGTTATCCATACAGACAAAAATAACACCTGTACATAAACACAGTTACAGGAGGGTGTTATGCGTGTTGAGATCTGTATCGCTAAAGAAAAAATCAGCAAAATGCCAAAAGGTTCTGTTCCTGCCCTGCAGCAAGAGATGCTGCGACGTGTCAGTAAACGTTATGATGATGTAGATGTGATCGTTAAATCTGCCAGCAATGATGGACTCACCATTTTAAGAGCTGTAGATAAAGAATCCGCGCACGAATTTGTACAGGAAACACTGCAGGAAGCCTGGGAAACCGCTGACGACTGGTTTATTCAATAACGCGATCATAATCACGGCAATAACATATTTTTTATGACTTTATCCGTCCCGCATGACATAACAACTATCTGGTAGTTATAAGTTGCTTCTTCTGGTTGGGGAGTCGGAAAACTCCCCCTTTCTGATCATCCTGTTTTACCCGCTTAACCAGCAACCTGCCTCAGATTCACAAGTCACTTTTTGTATGGTATAAACCGGCGCTTTAATACAATTTACAGCCCTGGCATTTTCTGGCGGAGAGTGCGAAACTCCCTTTTTTACGGCATTTCTGTCGGAACTCATATTTTTCCTGCATATCTGACACTTGCGTATTTTCATGGAAGGAGATCACCCAATAACCCCGATCTCCTTCATGTTAATACGCAGTCAGAATGAATAACGGAACCCGGCGTTGACAGCATTATCAACGTTGTACTTACCAAAGGCTGATTTCTCAAACTCCAGACCAAAACGGATGTTGTCACGGACCTCTGCGTTCAGACCCACAGACATCAGCATACGGCCGTCTTTCTCGCCCTTAATACGCTTCTCTCCGGATGCATCACGCAGTACCGTTTCTCCGTTCGCCAGCAGGTCAAACTGGTAGCCAAGACCGGCACGTGCCGTCACTTTCCAGTCCTTACCGGAGAACGATTTACCCACATCCACACCGGTACGGCCAATCAGCGGATTAAAGTCCTTATCCTTCATGGTGAGGTTCATTCCCTGGTCCTTCCAGCTGAACTGTTTCCCGGAGACAGCACCGTAAACAAGTTCCGCCTGTGGCTCAATCCAGGCATCCTCTGTGACATGATAGCGGTAACCCACTTCAGCACCGGCATACCAGGAATGAGAGCCGTAGTCTTTTGTGCCGAGTCCGGCAAAGGTCGCCGTATACTCATTATCATGGTGAACATACTTACCAATCAGGTCGATATAGGCCCCGGAATCAAACAGGGCTGAAGCATACAGACCCGCCCCCACTGACTTCGTTTTACCACTGAAGGTGTCGCTGCCGGCGTTGCTGTCGGTATATGTCATGGTCACCCCGGTGAAGAGGTCCAGACCGTCCAGTTCGTGTTTTTTATCCGCACCCACCTGAACGTGTGTGTAGTTGTCACTGAAGCCACCACCGGCAGAGCCGGTTCCGCTCATGATACGGGCCCATGCACCGGCCTCGCCGTTGATGTCCCGCAGGTCACCCATACGTTTGTTCAGGTTGTTGACCTCATTAATGAAGTTACGGTGCCCCATTGACATCAGCATCCCGGCATCCCTGACCGCAGAGGCATTAACCGTACTCCGGTATCCTGTCAGCAGCCACCGGGTCTCATCACGGTACTCACCTGATTCCCCCGTATTCTCTCCGGTCGGTACATCCGTCACTGACGCCGCCGGAGCCGGTGAAGGGACCGGTGATACGGCTTCCACAGGATTCGGTGTCTTTGCATCCTGCCGCATCACCACCGGCAACGACGGCCTGCTCACCTCATCCACCACAGGCTCTGCGGCAGTTTCCGGCTGCACAACATTCAGCTGCCAGGCCGTGCCGCCCGTCCCCTGTTCAGCCCTGACAACAGGTGTGATATGACTGAAGCCGGTATCACGCGTTTTCACACTGAACACATCCGCGCCGGTACCGGCCGGCGCTGTCACCAGAGGGATATTCAGCGCCTTCTGCCCGTCAGAACGCTCAGTAAAATCAACCAACAACAGATTATTCTTACCCCGCAGCGATTCTGTCACCCGAAGCTGGTCTGAGTGGTGAAGGTCCGTCCGCATCACCAGAACACTGTCGCTGATATCCATACTGCCTGCCGTCAGGGTATGGAACTCCCCGCCCGGCCTGCTGAAATACAGAGCACTTCCCGATGACTCAAGATGCTTCACGGATGAGTTTCCCGTCATCATCCAGGCCGCATTCTGCAGATTCACATTACCTGCACTCCCTCTGACATAACCCCGCAGGAGACCAGCTGCCCCCGTCATAAAATCATACTCACCGCTTCCGTTCAGCCCGCCACGCACCTCTGACCAGGCCAGCAGACGTTCATACACATCATTCCTGACACTTCCCCCGTCAACCAGAAGGGTTCCTCCATCCAGTGTCACACCACCATCTGTCTCCAGTCCCCCCTTCACATGTAAACGCCCGCCGTCACTGACAGTAAGTGCAGAAGACGTCAGGCGGGAATCCCCTTCCAGACGCACATTCTCTGAGTTCACGGCTATCCGGCTGTCCGATGCCGTTATACTGCCGGTAAAATGGTCGCGGACCGTCAGGGAAGAATGACGCATATTCACATTCCCGCGGAATGTACTGGTACCGGATGCACCGCCCGCAGCAGACGTCCCCTTAACCGGCGCACTGCTGCTCCCCGTGCCGTCCTTCATATCCAGATACAGCGAGTCACTTCCCAGCACCATGGTGGCATTATCAGCATCAATATCCCCCGTCAGTGTCGCATTGCGGGAAAGGCTGAATGACGCCTCCTTCAGTTTCAGTTGCCCGATGCTGAACGTCCTGCTCTCCCAGTCCTTCTGGGTAAATGATACCGGCCGCGTCAGAACAGAATTATCACCCTGCTTTCGCAATGCAGCCGCAACCGCCTCACTGCTCACGGCATGAACAACCGGATGCCCCTGGATATACAGTCCCCCGCCCTGCTGTGTAAAACTGCCGGACATATCCGCTCCGCCATCCATGATGAAATCCACCGCTGATGACGTGTTGTTCAGGACACTGAGGTTGCCGGTAAAATGACCATGCCACATCACGGCCTTCTGCCCTGACGGGCTGAAATCCAGACGAACTGTGGCAGAACCCGCCCGGCTTGTGAGTACTGCCCCCTCATCAGCCGCAGCCAGCCGGTGGAAGGTCATATCATTGCCGTTGATATCAAGCGTGCCTCCCCGGTATCCCCAGCGGATGCGGTCCCCCTCAATCTGATGACTGTCCTGCAGCACCACAACCGGCCGTCCGCTGACAATACGGACTTCACTGAATGCCCGGACCCTGCCTGCAGCATCAGCCTTCTGTGCCAGAATAACCGTTCCGTCCCCCGTATTCAGGGTGCCAGGATTTTCACCACTGCCGGCCACCACCAGTGTTCCCTTACCAGTTTTATGAAGTGCGTCTCCCGCAAGTCCGTTCACCATCCAGTCAACACGGTGCCCGTCGTTCACGATGATTCCCCCGCCCACCCAGGTCTGATTCCCTTCCGGTCTGACCGTATAATCACCATTAAACGTGAGCGAACCCGCCCCCTGGACAACATCATCCTTCAGAACAACCGTGCCCTTACCCCCAAAGGTGATATCTTTCCCGTCATTCAGACTCCCTCCCCTGAAGCCGTTCATCTTCCATACCTTCCCGTCCTGAGAAAGGGTTCCCGCTCCGCTTCCCTTATTGTAATTCCACACAATGTCACCACCGGCAACTGCCGGCACGACAGTGCCTGAACTGTCCTGCTTTATCGTGTTATTCACATCCCCTGCGGGAATCACCGTAAACCAGTTCGTCTTCCCTTTCTCACCGGCATAACCATTAAGTACAGCAACAAGGACCCACTGCTTCTTCACCGCATCCCAGGCAAAAAGCGGTGAGCCACTGTCTCCCGGTGTCCCGTAAGATGCCAGCGGACCATTGACACTCTGGTACAAATACCCCGGGTTTGACACCAGACTCCAGTCAGAAATGAGCGGACTTCCCACCGTCCCGCCCGTCTTCCAGGCGTAAGCACCCGCTATTCTGGTCAGCGCACCGGAAGCAGCTCCGGTGTACTGCGTTCCACTCCCCATACGATAAAACACCGGATAACGACTGCGGTTCTGGTATACCCCCTTGCCGGTTCCGGCATCCGTGACGCTCACCGGGGCAACTTCTGTCACCAGTTTGTTCAGCCGGGGAGTATGAAAATCACGCCAGTGCTCATTACGGTCAACAAGGCGATATGTCGTATCATCCGCATAACCAAAACGCACCGTGTTGTAGCTGCCGTTATGCTTAACCCCCGCCACATACTGCGGAGAAATCAGTGTTGCCACCCCCAGTATCTGGTCCACAACACTGAAATCCATCATCGGCGCCTTGTCCAGCCGCCCACCGACAGCCCCGTTCCTGCCATAAAGCGGAATATTTGTGGCACCGGCATGAAACGCGCCCTTGTTCTCAGCAAAATCCCTGTAGGTCTGCCAGGGGAGGGTATTCCCGACAACGGATGCCAGCGACGGATAAGAAAACAGAACACCGGCAACGGCACCAGAGGCCAGAAGAAGACGGGAAAGCATCCCCGCACCGGGAATGCCGGACGACTTTTTCCTGCCGCCCGCCGTTTCCGCTACCGCAACCAGTTCTTTTCTGTCATTCATTCTGAGAGAATATATTCTGTTCATCCCCCGGTTTCCCTGTCTTTTCCCGGACAGCAGTCAACAGTGACGCCTGCCCGGATATCTGTTAACGAATCTGACGAATACTGCCGCCAGATTACTGAAGCAACACAGCTGCCGCGGTAAAAAGAGCCACCACCCCACCCAGCCACACAAACAACATGAAACACATTGCGCCTGTGGTGTAACGCTTTCTCCCGTATCTCCGGTCTCTGTCTTTGTTCATCATCTGCACCTTCTGAATCATCAGAAGATGCCGCGCATCCGGCAGGACCGCCATCAGGCACCAACAAGCCGTCTGACGCTCACACCA
>OHAQ01003175.1_pt1 | contig 11376 bp, 10 predicted proteins | sample 1577111 | NCBI WGS metagenome assembly OHAQ01 (sample SAMEA3541549, study PRJEB24748) | human gut metagenome | biome: human gut; feature: human-associated habitat; material: faeces | place: China | collected 2012 | reverse complement strand
ATGCCGCGCTTCACGTTAGATGAAAATAGTCAGACTGCGCTGCTTGAGCAAGCAAAACATACGCATGTTAAGCACATTTTATGCACGAATTATGCACACATTATAACCGCGCAAAAACTGGGGCTTACGCCTCATGGGGCGGCGGGGCTGAACATTGCAAACTCGCTCGCGCTCAAAAAGCTGCGCGAATTCGGCGTAGCGGACGCGGTGATCTCGCCAGAAATGAAAGCTTCGCAGATCAGCGCTCTAGCGCCGGAAATACCAATCGGTGCGGAGGGTTACGGCAGGCTGCCGCTCATGCTGACGGTCAACTGCCCGATACGCGCGGCGGTCGGCTGCAAAAAATGCACCGGCGCGGTCTACGACAGAACCGGCAGGCGATTCCCGATAAAGTGCTCAAAAAGGCTCGGATACACCGAACTGCTCAACTCCGACCTGCTCTGCATATCGGACAAAATGGCGGATTTCCGCGCGGTGGATTTCGTGCAGATAGAGCTTTTTGACGAGTCGGCAGAGCGAGCGGCGGAAGTTATAAATATGTTCAAATATCAAAAGCAATGTACTGCGATAAACGGCGAAACCATAACAAGAGGTTTGTATTACCGCGGATTGAAAGGATAAATATGAAGTTAAAATTCAAAAAAATGCGTGAAGGCGCAGTTATCCCGAAACGCATGACGGCGCACAGCGCGGGCTGCGATCTTACGGCTTGTCTGGAAAGCGCTGTTACCATCGGCGCGGGCGAAACTGCCATGATACCTACAGGCGTGGCGGCGCAGCTTGATTGCAACGGCGAGTACGTTTTGCTGGCCTACGCGCGCTCATCGCTGGCAGCGAAGCACGGGCTTGCACCCGCGAACTGCGTCGGCGTTATAGACATGGATTACCGCGGCGAGATATTTATTCCGCTGCACAATTCTTCCAAAGAAGCGTACACAGTGCAGAACGGCGAGCGCATAGCGCAGCTTGTGGTTACGCCCGCGGTATTCGCCGAGATAGAGGAATGTGAAGAGCTTACCGATACCGAACGCGGAAGCGGCGGATTTGGAAGCACTGGAAAGTACTGAACGAACTGAACGACAAGGAATATTCTATGAAAATATACAATGTTAAAATATTTACAATGAACAAAGCCCGCTCTGTCATCGAAAAGGGCTGGGTCGAGATAACTGAGGGCAAGATCACCGCCGTGTGCGAGGGCACGCCCTCAAGCTTTGAGGACGTTGACATCGACGGCGGCGGCGCGGCGCTCTACCCCGGCTTCATCGACGCGCACACGCACGTCGGACTGACTACGAACGGCGTCGGTATCGAAAGCGAAGATTTTAATGAGGAGAGCGAACCCTGCTCGGCGCAGCTAAGGGTCATCGACGCGATAAACCCATTCGACGAGTCGTTTGAAAAGGCGCGAAACGCGGGCATAACCTCGGTGCTTATCTCCCCCGGCTCGATGAACCCCGTGGCGGGCGACATCGTAGCAGTTTCCACCGATGGCAGGCGCATCGACAATATGCTTCTGCGGCGCGTGGGCATAAAATTCGCGCTTGGCGAGAACCCGAAAATGACATATATGAACCGCGACGAAACACCCTGCACCCGCATGGCGATAGCCGCGATGATCCGCGAAGCGCTGCTTAAAGCGCAGAGGTACATGGCGGACAAGGAAGCCGCCGAGAGCGAGTCTGACCTGCCCGAGCTTGACCCGAAGAGCGAGGCGCTGATACCCCTGCTGCGCGGCGAGCTGAAAGCGCACTTCCACTGCCACCGCGCGGATGACATCTTCACTGCCCTGCGCATAAGCCGCGAATTTGGGCTTGACTATGTGCTGATACACTGCACTGACGGTCACTTGATAGCGGGCGAATTGGCGCTGGAGAACGCTGCGGCGGTCGTCGGCCCGATAATCTGCGACCCCTGCAAGCCCGAACTTGCCAACATCACCCCAAAAAACGCAGGTCTGCTGGCGCAGCACGGCGTAAAGACAGCCATATGCACCGACCACAGCGAAACGCCGATAGAGTACCTGCCGCTGACGGTGGGCATTGCGGTGAAAAACGGCATGACATTCATGCAGGCGCTGGAAGCCGTGACGATAAACGCGGCGGAGATAGGCGGTATAGACGACCTCGCAGGCTCGATAGAGATGGGCAAGCGCGCCGACATGGTGATATTCGAAGGCAGCCCCTTTGAAGTTATGAGCGAACCGAAACTCGTTATGATAAACGGCACGCTCATCAAGTACCGCAAAGAGATAAGATACTAAAACGGAATTTGCAGAAAAGGATTGAATATAATATAATGAGAGAGATAGATGTAAGCGTAGTAACGCAGACGGTAAAAGAGCTTTGCATTAAAGCAAACCGCGTGCTGCCGCAGGATATGTGCGAGTGCATAAAGCGCGGCGCGGCGGCGGAAAAGTCGCCCGTAGGAAAGGGCGTTTTCGACGACATTCTCGATAATCTGAAAGCGGCTGAGCAGGAAACTCTGCCCATCTGTCAGGACACGGGCATGGCTGTTATTTTTATGGAGATAGGTCAGGACGTGCACTTCGTCGGCGGCGACCTTGAAGAAGCTGTAAACGCAGGCGTTTCGGCGGGCTACACTGACGGTCTGCTGAGAAAATCGGTAGTTTCCGACCCGCTGGAGCGCGTGAATACGGGCGACAACACCCCCGCGGTGCTGCACATAAGAATAGTTGCTGGCGAGAGCGTGAAGATAGTCTGTGCGCCGAAAGGCTTTGGAAGCGAGAATATGTCGCAGCTTAAAATGATGACCCCATCCGTTACGCGCGAAGAGATAGTTGACTACGTTGTGAACGTCTGCGCGCAGGCAGGCTCTAACCCCTGTCCGCCCATTGTGATAGGCGTTGGCATTGGCGGCGACTTTGAAAAATGCGCTTACCTTGCGAAAAAGGCGCTCTGCCGCCCCGTTTCGCAGCGCAACCCCAAGCCCCTCTACGCCGAGCTTGAGCAGCAAATTCTTGATAAAATAAACAAGCTGGGTATAGGCCCGCAGGGCTTTGGCGGTACGCAGACCTGCCTTGCCGTAAACATCGAGCAAGCCCCGACGCACATCGCGGGGCTGCCCGTTTCAGTAAACGTGGGCTGCCACGTTACCCGCCACGCCGAAGCCGAGATCTGATAACATTCGGAACGGCTGACGGCTGTACATTTTGTACTTGTACTATTTGTAAAGGAGAACGCAGCTTTTGAAAAGATTTCTGCCCGCCAAGAGGGCGATGCTTATGTTTTATCTGCTCATAGCGGCTGCGGGCGCGGCGCTGAACGTGGTGATATACCGCTACGTCACAATGCTGCCCGAAGAGCTGGTAAAAATGATCGCGGCTGCGGTATGGGTGCTGATACTGCTGATAGCGGTGATCGTGATACCCCATTATTTTCTGCACGCCAAGGTCATAATCACGAAAAACGAGATAGCTACCTCGGGCGGCTTTATATTCCTAAAGAACGACTATATGCCGATAAGCTCGATAAAATCAATATCGGTGATAATAACGCCGCTGGGGCGGTTCACAGGCTTTAACTTCGCCGTGATAAACGCCCTCGGCGCGCGCATACTGATATGCTTTATGCGAAAAAGCGACCTTACCGAGATAGCGGAAACTATAAACGCGCTTATCCGCAGCCGCGAAGAGCCGCAGGAAACGCAGCGCCGCGCGCAAAAAACACGCAGGCAGCCGCAAAAGCGCGCGGATGACCATAACCATGAGCATGAGCAAACCACCAACAATGAAAATAAAAAGAGCGGGGGCGCAGGGGCTGTATGACTAAGCTGAAATATAAAATGCGCCACGGCTTCCGCGCCGCGGTATCGCACTTCTTCCGCCACCGCCAGCACCCTGTAAAAATGCTGGACTACACCTCGAAGAACTTGTGGCTGCTGCTGATACCGCTTACCAAGTACCTGATAGCCTCGCGCTTCGATTTTCAGAGCTGGATACGCACTAACTGGGTAGACATACTCTCGATATCGGGCATTTTCGCGCTGGCGGTACTGCGCTGGATATTCGTGCGCTTCACGATAGAGTGCGACGGGATCACGGCGCACACGGGACTTTTCGGCATAGTTCGCACAAAAGTTTACTATAACGAGATAACCACGCTCACGTTTTGCCAAAGCTGGATAAACCGTCCCGTAAAGGCTTATACCATGTACATCGAAACGAACGCGAGAACGCTTTCGAGCGAAGATATGCGCCTGGTCATCTCAAAGCGAAACGCAGACCTGCTTTTCGACTTCGTGCGCGACAGCGAGGAAAGCGCGCCGAAAGTGACCTTCTCGCCGCGAAAGACACACCTGCTGATGTTCTCGCTGCTGTTTTCATCGGCATTTTCGGGAATGCTGCTGTACGGAATGTTCATGTTCGAGGCCTACAAAATTATCGGTCTGGAATTTGAGCAAAAGCTGATGCTGAAAGTAAACAGCGAGCTTACGCGGATAGATTCGCGGCTTTTCAAGCTCTCACAGACTATACCTAAGGCTGTGCTCGCACTGGGGGGCTTGGTAATAGGCGGCTGGTTTATATCTTTCATAGCCACTCTCGCGCGGCACTGGTCTTTCACCATATCGCGCACGGAAGATCAGCTGCTGGTAAAAAGCGGAGTGCTGATAAAGCGCCGCCACATAATCAACCGCAGCAAGATAAATTACTACGACTTACAGCAAACGCTGCTTATGAAAGCCTTTAAGATATGCTCGGTAACGCTGGACTGCACCGGCTACGGAAAATCGCGCCGCGAGATCTCAGCGCTGATACCGATAACCACCTATCAGCAGATGAACGCCTCGCTGAAAATGCTAGTGCCCGACCTGCCTAAGCCGCGGCCGGAGATAAAAACTGGCAGAGAAAACATCAGCGACTTTGTATGGACGCCGATGATAGTATGCGCCATACCGCCCGCTGCGCTGTACATACTGAACAAGTATGTAAGCATATGGCAGCGGGAATTCAACATACTGCTTGTAATCATAACCATACCTCTGATATGGCTCATTATAGTAAAAGTAGCCGCTTCGTTCAACACCTCGGTAGGCTTTAACGAAAACGGCTGCGCTATGAGCTACTGCAAGCTGTACCAGTTCCACAAAGTATTTCTGCCAAAGGCGAATATCAGCAAGATAAGCATAAGCAGAACACCTTTTCAGCTTCTCAACAACAGGTGCACGCTTATGATATACACCTGCGGCGAGAAAGAAAAATGCCATAAAATGAAATTCATGCCCTACGATGAGATAAAGAAGATATGTCTGCGCGAGGGCTACATCATGTTTGAATAAAAAGGGGTGACGGAATGGCAAAGTATGAACAGAGCATGGAGGGTATGCTCGACGTATTTTTGTTTGAAACAAACGAGCTCCTGGAAAAGCTCGACGAAATACTTATCCGCACCGAGTCAGACACGCTGGGCGAGGAGGACGTGGGCGAGATATTCCGCATAATGCACACGGTAAAAGGCTCGGCGGCGATGATGGGTCTTCACAACGTTTCAAAGCTGGCACACTCGCTGGAAGACCTTTTCTCGATAATCCGCGAAGACCCGAACGTGCAGTTCGACAAACCCGCGCTTTACGAGCTGCTTTACGCAGGCTCTGACGGAATGAAGAGCGAGATAGAAAATCTGTCAGACGAAAGCGTGCCGCTTACCGACTTCACCGAGCAGATAGCGAAAAACCGCGCATTTGCGGCGGCTATGAAAGGCGAAGCACCCGCGGCTGAGGCCGCCCCGCAGCAGAGCGCGGGCGAAGCGGACGGCGTATTCACGGCAGAGGACGGCGAGGATGTGCTGGCTTTCCGCGTGATGTATCAGTCAAGCTGCCTAATGCCCTCTATCCGCGCGATGGTGCTGCTGAAACATCTGAAAGCGGTGTGCGAGCTTGTAAGCACCATACCCGCCGACCTCGACGCAGACAGCGCGGGCGACGAAATATCGGCAAAGGGGCTTGTTATAAAAGTAAAGGCGGCTTCGCCAGAAGCAGTGCTCGAAAAGCTGAAAAACGGCATAAACGTAGAAAACGCCGTGCAGATACAGCGTCAGGCGAAAAAAGCTGAACCTGCGCCGACCCCCGCGCCCGCGCCATCTTCACAACCTGCACAACCTGCGCAATCGCAGCAAGCCGAAAAACCCTCGGCGAGACCCTATGCGCCAGCCAAAAAGCACGACGACAAGAGCGGCGCTATGATCTCGGTAAAGCTGGAAAAGCTAGACAGGCTGATGACCCTCGCGACCGAGATAGTTATAGCCGAATCGGGCGTACTGCACAGCCGCGACCTGCTGCCCTACCGCAGCGAGATACCGAACTTTTACAAATCGGCGCGCGAGCTGAAAAAGCTGACCGACGAATTGCAGGACGTAGTAATGTCGGTGCGAATGGTGCCCGTAAACACGGTATTTTCAAAGATGAACCGCGTAGTGCGCGATATGAACAAAAAGCTAGGCAAAAACGTTACGCTAGTGATAGAGGGCGAGGACACCGAGGTGGATAAATCCGCCGCCGACCTGCTAGGCGACCCGCTGATGCACCTAGTGCGAAATGCGGTAGACCACGGTATCGAAAGCCCCGAAGAACGCGCGGCAGCGGGCAAGACCGAGCAGCCTACCGTAACGCTGAGCGCGCGGTATGAATCAAACGACGCGCTGATAGAAGTACGCGACAACGGCGCAGGCATGGATCCGAAAAAGCTGCTGGAAAAAGCGCGCAGCAAGGGTATGCTCGAAAAGCCCGAGCAGGAGTACACCCGCCGCGAGTGCCTTGAGCTGATAATGAAAGCGGGATTTTCCACCAACACCGAGGTAACGGAATTTTCGGGGCGCGGCGTAGGCATGGACGTAGTGCGCAAGAACCTGGAGAAGGTCGGCGGCGCGCTGCTGGTAGACTCTGAGCTTGGCAAAGGCTCGGTATTCACGATACGCGTGCCGATGTCGCTCTCAATAAGCGACTGCATGGTGATACAGCTGGTCGGAAGAGAGTACGCAGTGCCGGTCAGCGCGATAAAAGAGATATTCCGCCCGAAAGCCGAGCAGCTGAATGTAACGCCCGACGGCAGGGAAACGGTGCTTTCGGACAAGCTTTACCGCATGATACGCCTTTCGGAACACTTCGGGCTGGAGGGCTGCGAGAGCGACCCGAAGGGCGGCATAATACTGCTCTGCACCGCCGAATCGGGCGAAGCGGCGCTGATGGCGGACGGCATACTGGAAGAGATGCAGATAGCGATAAAGCCCTTTTCCGCCTATCTCTCGAAATTCGGGCTGAAAGAAGCGGGATTTTCGGGAACGAGCGTGCTGGGCGACGGCAGCATAATACCCGTACTTGACGTAAACGAGATAATAAAGAAGGTGAGCAGGAAATGAGCGAGAGCGCAAACCCCGCGGGCGTAAGCTCGGCGGTAATATTCCGCAGCGCAGGCGGGCTTTTCGCCGTGCCTATGCAGGACGTAATAGAAATAAACAGCCGCACCGACCTCACCCCCCTGCCCTGCCTGCCCGACTACATACTGGGCGTGATAAACCTGATGGGCAGCGTTACCCCCGTGATAGACCTGCGGCGGCGGCTCGACTTTGAGGACTGCGAGTACGGCCCGCGAAGCTGCCTTATGGTACTGCGGCACGGCGAAGAAAGCGCAGCGATAAAGGTAGACGAGGTGCTTACATCAAAGCGCTACCTGCTTGAAAGCTTTTTGCCGCTGCCCGACTCCAAGAGCGTGATAGCGGGGTACATTACCGACGGCGGCGAGAAGATACAGCTTATACGAACAGAAATGCTATTTGAGAAAAAATAAGCGCGCAGACGCGGGGTGGTGAAAATACTAAAAATGGCGAACACGGCAGACTTTTTCAGCGGCAGCGCTTACGACTCGATATTTCTCGAGAAAACGCCCGCCGGCATGAGCAACGAGGATTTCGAGCGGCTGGCGTACACTATAAAGCAGCGCTACGGGCTGAACCTGGAAGGCAAAAAATCAATGGTAGAGAGCCGCCTTTGCTTTTACATAGTTGACCGCGGATTTCATTCTTTTTCAGAATATCTGGAAACGGTGTATGAAAACGGCGGCGACGAGATGGCGAATATAATCAACAGGCTGACTACAAATTACACATATTTCATGCGCGAGCAGGAGCATATGCGGCACTTTATCGACGTTTTTCTGCCCTACGCCGAAAAGCACAAGACTGATAAAGAGCTTTGCATATGGAGCGCCGGCTGCTCTTTCGGCAACGAGGCTTACAATTTCGCGATGTGCGCCGAGGAGTATTTTCAGTCGCGCGGGGCGGACTGGGACAAGCGCATACTCGCGACCGACATTTCGCAAAACGCTATCCTCGCCGCAAAGCACGGAATGTTCGCCGAAGCGGCGCTTAAAGACCTGCCAGCGGCGTGGGTAGAAAAATACTTCACGGGCAAGGGCGGTATATACACCGTAAAGCCCGAGATACGCTCGCAGGTGGTGTTTAAGTACCATAATCTGATGGATCCTATCAGCTTCAAGAAAAAGTTTGACCTTATAATCTGCCGAAACGTTATGATATATTTCGACCAGAAAACGAAGTCAGAGCTTATAAAGCGCTTTTACGACGCTACTAACGAGGGCGGCTACCTCTACATAGGCCACGCGGAGGCCGTGCCCGAGGACTGCCCGTATGTGCGCGAAAAAACGGCGATATACCGCAAGATAACTCAGGCGGGAGGTGTGCAGAAGCATGGATAAAAAGGTTCTTATAGCGGACGATTCGCAGCTTTTCCGCGAGGTGCTGGAGCGCATCGTAAACGCCGAAAAGGGCTTTACCGTCTGCGCGAGCGTGCGCGACGCATACGCCGCGGCAAACGAGGTGGGCAGGCAGAAGCCCGACCTTGTGATACTCGACATCGAAATGCCGGGCATGAACGGCATCAGCTTTTTACACTCGCTGCTGCCGCAGTACGCAGTGCCCGTTATCGTATGCACATCGCACCGCGCGGCGGCAAGCAAGGCGCTGAAAGCGGGTGCGGCGGATTTTATCCCGAAGCCTGCCGATAATCCCGACGACTTCATGCAGTTTCGCCAAACGCTGGTGCGGGCGATGAAAAGCGCGCTGATACTGCGCAGCGTGGAGTGCAACGGGGTGGTCTACGAGCTGAAACGCCGCACCGAAACGCCGCGCAGGTCGGCGGGGGGCGAGATAATACTGATAGGCGGCTCGGCGGGAAGCACCGAAGCGCTGCCCGAGCTGCTGAAAATGCTGGACGAAAACCGCCGCGGCGCAGACCTTCCGCCCATCGCCGCCTCGCTGCATATGCCCAGCGGCTACACGAAAATATTCGCTCAGCGGCTCGACGGCACGCTTGGCCTGCGGGTAAAAGAAGCGGAAAACGGCGAGCGGCCGAAGCGCAGCAGCGTGTACATCGCGCCGGGCTCGAAGCATATGCGGATAGCGGCGGATACGAAAGGCTGCTTTTTGAGCGTGGCAGAGGGCGCGAAGATCTCTGGCCACTGCCCCTCGGTAGACGCGCTTTTTGAGTCGGCGGCGCAGGTGGAATTTGAAAAGGTGATAGCCGTGCTGCTTACAGGCATGGGCAGCGACGGCGCGAAAGGCCTGCTAAAGCTGAGAGAGTGCGGTGCGCGAACCATCGGGCAAGATCAAAAGACCTCGCTGGTGTACGGTATGCCGAAAGCGGCTTTCGAGCTGGGCGCGGTGGAAAAGCAATGCGCGCTGGAAAACATCGCGGGCGAGATCTGCCGACTGCTGAAAGGATAAGGAGGGCGCTGCATGAAAAATTTCTTGCTATTTACTGTTTCAAACCGCAGATTTGCCTGCGCTTTTGAAGATATACTGAGGATAGAGCCTGCGGCGGGGGGCGGTGCGGCTGAGATAACGCCCGTACCGGGCTTTCCCGACTATATGCCCGGCACGGCGGAGATCGACGGCGAAATAACGCCGATAATCGACGCGGCGAAGCGTTTCGGGCTGGGCGAAGCGGGCGACAGAACGCGCGCCTGCTACATAGTCGCCGACATAGGCAGCGAAAGCGACGAGCTTAGCGGTCAGGATAAGGACGAGCGGTACATAAAATGCGCGCTGCTGGCGGACGCCATAAACGGCTCGGTGCAGTGCGCGGACGAAGACCTGCTGCCGCCGCCCGAGATAAACGCAGACAGCTGCGTCAAATACGTCACGGGCACGCTTGAAGTAAACGGCGCGACCTGCTTCGTCATCTCGCCGAACAAGACCATCGGCGAAAAGAGAGTTTAACAAACAAAAAAACTGCACTCCGTAAAAAGAGTGCAGTTCTTATTTTATGCAGTAATTTCAGCAGATCAAGCGTTGATGGTGAACATGATCTGGTTCATTGTGTTCTCAAGAAGCTCCTGTCTGCCACTGGTGAGGCTGTCGGTAACTTCGCCCTTTTCGAGAGCGTACTTCTCAAGGTCAGCCATGGTAGCCTTGCCGCTGATGATGTCAGCGCCGATACCGGTAGTCCAGCTGGCGTATCTGTCCTCAACGAACTTGTCGATCCTGCCGTCCTCGATCATCTTGGCAGCTATCTTCAGACCCAGCGCAAAGGTATCCATACCTGCGATGTAGCTGTAGAAAATATCTTCCATGGTGTAAGAGCCTCTTCTAGCCTTAGCGTCGAAGTTCAGACCGCCGTTGGTAAAGCCGCCTGCCTTGAGCACTTCGTACATAGCGAGAGCAGCGTCGTAAACGTTGGTGGGGAACTGGTCGGTATCCCAGCCGAGGAGAACGTCGCCCTGGTTAGCGTCGATAGAGCCGAATACGCCGTTGTCGCGGGCAACTCTCAGCTCATGCTGGAAGGTGTGCTGTGCAAGAGTAGCGTGGTTAGCCTCTATGTTCATCTTGAAATCTTTATCCAGACCGTACTTTCTCAGGAAGCCGAGAACGGTAGCGGTATCGAAATCGTACTGGTGCTTGGTAGGCTCCTTCGGCTTAGGCTCGATGTAGAAATCACCGGTGTAGCCGATAGAACGAGCGTAGTCAACGGTCATTCTCATAAGGCGAGCCATGTTGTCCTGCTCGAGAGCCATGTTGGTGTTGAGCAGAGTTTCGTAGCCTTCTCTTCCGCCCCAGAAAACGTAGCCCTTACCGCCGAGCTCTACTGTTGTTTCAACAGCCTTCTTGATCTGAGCGGCAGCGTAAGCGAAAACGTCAGCGGAAGGCGATGTGCCTGCACCGTGCATATAGCGGGGGTGGTCGAAGCACTTAGCAGTGCCCCAAAGCAGCTTCTTGCCAGTTTCTTCCTGCTTCTTCTTGCAGTAAGCGACTACCTTATCGAGCTGCGCGTTGGTCTCAGCGAGAGTGCCGTACTCGGGCGAGAGGTCGCGGTCGTGGTAGCAGTAGTAGTCGATGGAAAGCTTCT
>OHAQ01003172.1_pt1 | contig 11377 bp, 10 predicted proteins | sample 1577111 | NCBI WGS metagenome assembly OHAQ01 (sample SAMEA3541549, study PRJEB24748) | human gut metagenome | biome: human gut; feature: human-associated habitat; material: faeces | place: China | collected 2012 | reverse complement strand
AAAGAATCACTACGACCGTTGCAAAGGCTAAAGCTCTGAAGAAGTTTGTTGAGCCGCTGATCACCAAGTCAAAGAACGACACTACAAACTCTCGTCGTGTAGTATTTAGCAACTTGCAAGACAAGTATGCTGTAACTGAACTCTTCAAGGAAATCTCTGTGAAGATTGCCGACCGTCCGGGTGGCTACACTCGCATCATCAAGACTGGCAACCGTCTGGGTGACAATGCCGAGATGTGCTTCATCGAACTCGTTGACTACAACGAGAACATGGCTAAGGATAAGGTGGCTAAGAAAGCAACTCGTACGCGCCGTTCTTCCAAGAAGGCTGCCGCTACGGAAGCTGCTCCTGCTACAGAGGCTCCTGCAGCTGAAGCTCCTGCTGAAGAAGCAAAGGCTGAGTAATCCGACACTATTCTTATATGATATGAAAGCCGTCCCAGTGATTGGGGCGGCTTTTTTTATCTCCTGCCGGGGTCATGCAGCACTTCGTTAGGAGGCAAGGCAGTGCTTCGTTACCCACTGACGCAGTGCTTCGTGAGGAGGTGTGCCAGTGCTTCGTGAGAGTCTGAGGAAGTGCGTCGTCATGTGTAGACGATGTATTTGCTTGTCTGGTGCCGATAATTCCTTGCTTTTTTATACCTTTGTCCGCATATCAGAACTATTCATGTGTTATCAGAGCAATATGGACAAGAAATACAACAAATTCTGGCTGGCGCTGGGCATCATCCTGCTCACGCTTATTTTGGACCAGGTCATTAAGATTGTGGTGAAAACAAATATGTATTATGGCCAGCATATTCCTGTTACCAATTGGTTTTACATCGCCTTTATCGAGAATAATGGCATGGCGTTCGGCATGCAGGTGATGCCTAAGGCTGTGCAGACGCTGATGCGGCTGGTGTTTTCAGGATTTATTTTGTGGTACATTTGGTTGCTGGTGAAGGCGCATTTCAAGACGGGCTATATCGTTTGTATTTCGCTGATTTTTGCAGGTGCGATAGGTAATGTCATAGACAGTATTTTCTATGGTGCCATCTTCAGTCAAAGTACGCCTATGGACATAGCTACGTTTGTACCGGCCGGACAGGGTTATGCCGACTGGCTGTATGGGCGGGTGGTGGACATGTTCTATTTCCCGTTGTTTGAGTTCGACTGGCCGTCGTGGATGCCTTTCGTGGGTGGGGAACATTTCATTTTCTTCAGTCCCGTCTTCAACCTGGCCGATGCGGCCATCAGCTGCGGTACCATTGCCGTGCTGCTGTTCTACTCGCATACGTTCGGCGAGAGTTTTGTGTTGTTCAAGAAGAAGGATTGATTTCTTTTCTCTTTTTATAGATCCACGGCAATCCCCATCTTTTTCATGAGGAAGCAGGCGTTCATGTTCTGTGCCACTCCGGGGCGGAGGCGGTAGGAGAAGGTCAGCTCGTCACCGGTGATGTCGGCCTCGAAGCGGAAATTGTCGATGCAGTCGGGGAAGCGGTCCTTCAGTGTGCCCAGCAGCAGGTCGTGCGTGGCGATGATGCCGTTGGCCCGCAGACGCATCAGTTGTTGGACGAGGGCGAACGAACCCCGCTGTTTGTCAGCCGAGTTGGTGCCCTTCAGGATTTCGTCGAGGATGATGAAGAGCTGCTCGCCGCTTTGCAGACGGTCGATGATGGACTTCAGCCGCTTCAGTTCGGCGAAGAAGTAAGATTCGTTGTCGCTGAGCGAGTCGGTAGTGCGCAGGCTCGTCATCAGCCGGGCAGGGTAGAGCGACATCTGCTCGGCACAGACGGGCGCGCCGATGCAGGCCAGCAGGTAGTTCACGCCGATGGTGCGCAGGTAGGTGCTCTTGCCCGCCATGTTGGCCCCCGTGATGATGATGAAGGCGGGGCGGCGGCTCATGCGGATGTCGTTGCACACGCAGCGGTCGCGCGGGATGAGCGGATGACCCATCGTCTCGGCCACCAGCTGGAAAGGCGTTTCCGTGTTGTCCGTCCCCGTGTTTGTGTCGCCCAGAATGTCGGGGTAGGAGTACCCCTCCGGATGGTTGTAGGCGAACGTGCCCAGCGAGCAGAGCGCGTCCATCTCGCCGATGGCCTCCAGCCAGTGCGGCAGTTCGCCCGCATGGACTTCCTTCCACGCCTCGATGCGCATAATCTGCCACAGTTCCCAGAAGAAGCAGCCGTTCAGCACGGTGTACATCAGGTAATTGTTGCGCTGGTCCAGCTCGTTCATCAGCTTCACCAGACGCCGGATGGCCTGCGAAGCCTGCCGGCGGTCACCCCCAATCTTGTCTTTGACGACCCGCAGGAGCGGAGCTTCCATCGGCTCATCGTCCATCGTCTGAAGCAGCTTGGCATAGGTGCCCAGGATGTGGAGCTTCTGCCCGTAAACGCTCTGCACCTTGGTGATCTGCCGCGTGAAGGCGAAGCTGGCCACTACGATGCCGAACCACAGCACGCCCCATACGTTGCCCGGCAGCACGCCCGTCACGACCCCCAGGAGGCAGAGGAGGTTGATCGCCGTCACCACGTGGGGCAGCCGTCGCAGCAGGCTGCGGTTGCGGTAGCGGACGGGGCTTTGCGCCCACTCCAGCAGCTCGGCACGGTCGGCCGCCTGCCCCTTGTTCAGCAGGCCCAGGATGCGGAAATGCTGGCGGAACGACGGCTTGGCTGCTAGCTCCTGCACGGCCTCCTGCCGGCGGAGGATGGGTTCCTGCTTGTCCAGGTGGCAAACCATCCACCGGGCCAGCTGTTCGCGTCCGAGGCGGGTGCACGTGCGGTTGACGTACTGGAAGAGCGAACGTGGGCCGAAAACGTCGAGGTCGTACGTATAGGGATGGGCCGGGTCGGCAAACTCCTTGCCGTCGTCGAAGGCCGAGGTGTCCTGGTCGAGCGCGGCCAGCTCCTGGCGGTTCACCTCCAGCCGTTTCTCCTGATAGTCCTTCCGCAGGAACAGGCGGTTGTGATACTTCACCAGCAGCAGGAAGGGCAGCAGGCAGGCGGCCGTCACGGCATACATCAGCGCGCCCTGGCCCCACAGCCCTATCACCGCCGCCACGGCTCCGCCGAAAAGCAGCAGGCGCAGGGTGCCGGTGCGGTAAATCAGTCGTTGCGTCTTTGTCACTTCGCCGGCCGCGCGTTCGGCATCCTGCCGGTAGGCGGCGCGTATTTTGTCTTCTGTCATCATACCTGTTGGGTGTTAGTTTGTGCGGCAAAGGTATAAAAATACGGGCAAGTATCGTTCCGGCCCTTCCTTTTTTTATTATTTTGGTCGTAGTCTTGCAGATTTTTCTAAAATGCCTTACCTTTATCTCGGTAAACCAATGAACTGAAGAGTAGATTGTTTTAATATGAAAAAATGGGTCGTATTGCTGATGTTGCTGTGTGTCTCGGGGCTGTTTCTGCCCTGCGAGGCTCAACAGATTATGTATGCCAACCTGCGTGAACTGGTAGAATGTGAAGGTGATACGGTTACAACGTTGCGGGTAGAACGACGCAGTAGGAATCAGATACTGCTGATGGGCGGAGGTGACTATCGGATCGAAGCTGACGAAAACCGTGGCTTGAACCGCTATCTGCGTAAGCGTTGCTATGCGGTGCGGATTGATACAGCCCTCTACGTCAACTGCCGCAAGATGCGCTATAAACGCTACCGCTTCGGCAACTGCTATGCGGCCGCCATGCATGTGGGCGACAAATTCTACTTCTGTGCCCAGCCTGTGGGACAGGCTGCCACGAGCACGGCCCAGTCGCCCGACGCCACGAAGCTGGGCGGCGAAGTGGGCGATGCCATTGCCGCATCGGCGCTGGTGGCCGCCCGTGTGTTCTACGAAATCAATCCCGAGACCGGCCGTGCCGAGTTTGTAGGTAAGGATAAAATGATGGCTCTCCTTGAAGACTATCCCGACTTGCAGGCAAACCTTCGCTTGGAAGAGAGTGAGGCGGCCGATGTGATGGTGCGTTACCTGCAGGCGTTGCAACGTTTGGGCGAATAAGGAAACTTTTTTCTCTTTTTTCTTGCCTTTTCTTCATTATTCCCAAATCTTTCCAGAAAGGCTGCTTTTCTTTGCTGTACGAAAACAAATGAAAAGATTAAATAAGTATTAACCCCAAAAAATGTACAGTTATGAAAAAGTTAGTTCTTTTATTAGTGAGTGTGTTCACCCTTCAGTTTGCATCAGCCGACAACGATAAACCGATCACAGTCGAGCAGCTTCCTGCCGTTGCACAGCAGTTTGTCAAGAAGCATTTCGCATCGGAGAAAGTGGCTTTTGCCAAGGAAGACTCCGAGTTGTTCGATACCTCTTACGAGGTGATGTTTGCCAACGGTGATAAGGTCGAGTTTAACAAGAAAGGTGAGTGGACCGATATTAAGTGTAAACATTCGCAGGTGCCTGCAGCAGTTGTGCCGCAAGCCATTCAGAAATTTGTCACTGATCGCTATCCCGATGCTAAAATCATCTCCTTGGAGAAAGACCGTTACTCTTACGAAGTGAAACTCAATAACCGCTGGGAGATTAAGTTCGACACAAAGTTCAATGTCATCGACATGGATTCTGACGATTGAAAAAATACTTTATGCACAAGTTGATTTGTGCACCTGTTTATTCTGTGAATGATGTGCAGCTGCTCCGTGCGGAGCGGCTGCTCTTTTTTTGAGCCAATTGTTATTATTATTAATTTTTTCAAAAAAGAGAGGAAACGCAATGGGGCGATTGGGTTTCCTTTCCGTATATTTGTAGCGTTTTATCGCTGAAAGCGGAATTATAACCCAAATTTTGGAAAGAGATGAGTGATAATGCAAAGCGCTCGGTGCCAAGAACCGAACTGAAAAAACGAATTGTAGAGACAGCGATGCAAGCCTTTAAGTCGCACGGCATAAAAAGCATCACGATGGATGACATTGCGGTGTCGTTAGGTATTTCCAAACGTACCCTTTACGAGGTATTTGCGAACAAGGAGATGCTCTTGGAAGCTTGTATCCTGAAGGAGCGGGAAGACATGAAAGCCTATGTAGACGAAATGTTGGCAACGTCTGACCATGTTCTTGAGGTGCTGCTCAAGCTTTATTTGCATAGTATCGAACGTTTTCATGCTACTCATAAGAGTTTCTTTGAGGACTTGAAGAAATATCCGAAAGTCTATGAACTTTTCAAAAGCGACAAGAAACATGATTCGGCAGAAGCTGTCAGTTTTTTCAAGGAGGGTGTGAAGCAGGGAATCTTTCGCGATGATATTAATTTTGCCATAGTCAATCTGTTGGTGCATGAACAGATAGAACTTTTACTCAACACCGATATTTGCGAGAAATATTCTTTCCTGGAGGTTTATGAGTCCATCATGTTTACTTATCTCCGTGGTATCTCTACCGAGAAGGGGGCGCGTGAACTGGAAAAGTTCATCTGCGAATATCGGCGTACGCCGCAGGGATAGAATGAGAATATGGAGAAAAATGAGCTGAAGAAAGTAGGAGGATTGGTGCTGGTGGTGATGGCTGCTTTGCTGTTGCTGCACTGGCTTCCTGCGACAGAGGTGGGAGGACACGCCCTGAGACGGGTGGATATCCTGGCCGACGTACGGCCTCCACTGGTCCTTGCGGACGAATCAGATACGCTGGAAGTGCAGATGCCTGTTGCCAAACCTGCGTTTGCCGATACTTGTCCATCGGGTAAGGTGTGCATCGAAGACTATAGCGACAGTACCCGTCGGGGAATGTCGGCCTTTTACGAAGTATTGGATGAACTTGCACAGCGTCCGCGTCCTGTACGTATAGCCTATTTCGGCGATTCTTTTATTGAAGCAGATATCCTGACTGCCGATTTACGGGCCATGCTCCAGCAGAAATATGGCGGATGTGGTGTGGGTTTTGTTCCCATTACTTCTCCCATCAACGGCTTCCGTCCTACGGTGGTCCACACTTTTGGAGGTTGGAACAGTCATGCGGCTACGGATTCCGTAGGTTTCGAGCGGAGCAGGCAGGGGATTTCGGGACATTATTTCTTTCCTTATGATGGCGCATATGTCGAACTCCGAGGGCAACGGAAGTATGCTTCTCGTCTGGACACCTGCCGGCAGGTCAGTGTCTTTTTCCGCAATACTGGGACGATGGATCTTTCGCTGAAGATAAATGGAGCAACAGCCTTGTCCCAATCGTTCGGACCTGAAGAGCAGATTCGCAAATGGAGTGTCGAGGGGCGTATCGGTACAGCCCGTTGGACGGTGAATGCAGCCGATTCTGCCGTGTTCTATGGCGTGGCAATGGATGACTTGTCGGGTATCGTACTGGACAACTTTTCATTGCGCGGAATGTCCGGTCTTTCCTTGCGTTTTATTCCTCTTCAGACATTGAAAGAATTTAATACCTTGCGTCAATACGACCTGATAGTGCTGCAATATGGGTTGAACGTGGCTACCGAACGAGGGCGCGACTACAACTATTATGTCGAAGGCATGACTACCGCTCTGAAGCATCTGAAGGAAGCTTTTCCGCAGGCTGCTATTCTGATTGTCAGTGTGGGCGACCGAGACTACAAGACCGAAGAAGGCGACCTGCGTACAATGCCCGGCATTCGTAACCTGGTGCGCTATCAACAGCGGTTGGCAGCTGACAACGGAGTCGCTTTCTGGAACTTGTTCGAGGCAATGGGCGGTAATGAAAGCATGGTAAAACTGGTGGAAGCGAATCCCGCCCAAGCCAATTACGACTATACACATATCAATTTCCGTGGAGGTAAATACTTGGCCGGTCTGCTTTACGAAGCTTTGGTCTATGGTAAGGAACAATTTGACAGAAGACGTGCTTATGAATCGGAACCATAGTGTGAAATATCTGAACAGAATGACGTTGCGATGCAAGGTGTTGTGTTTGTTAGCTGTCATGGGGCTATGCCATCTGCGGGCTCAGGATGCTCTGCCTCTGCAAGCTATGGTAGATTGTGAAGCTGTTTCTTGCGATACGCTGTTTGCCTATGGACATCGTACCGATACCATTGATTGGTTACCAGTCGTTTGGCCTTCGTCTTTTCGTATGCAGCAAGCTAATGTGTTGACTGACAGCTTGGGAATCCTTCATCCTTTTTGGGAGAAATTACGTCTGATGCGTGCCGGAGATGTTTCAGATACTGTTCGGGTGGTACACGTCGGTGACAGTCATATTCGAGGACACATGTTGACGGATACAGTGGCTTCTCTCCTACGAAAGGTGTTTACAAATATGACCTATCGGGATTTTGGTATCAATGGGGCATTTTGTATTTCTTTTACTCGGAAAGAGCGTGTCGAAGCAATTGCGGCTCTTAGGCCCGATTTGCTCATTTTATCATTTGGCACCAATGAAAGTCATAATTACCGGTACAATACGGAGGTGCATTACCGGCAGATGGATGAGTTGGTGCGTATGCTTCGGGAACGGTTGCCCGATGTGCCCATGATGCTGACTACGCCGCCTGGGTCTTACGAAAGCAAACGTCGTGGAAGGGGGCGTCGAACGTATACAATCAATCCTCGTACTTCGGCCGTAGTAAAGAACATCATTCGTTTTGCTGATGCAAACGGACTGGCTGTCTGGGATTTGTATGATATTGCAGGCGGAGTGAAGAGGGCTTGCCTGAACTGGCAGGAAGCCGGACTGATGCGCCCCGACCATGTCCATTTCATGCCTGCCGGATATGCCTTGCAGGGTGAGTTACTTTACGAGGCTATCGTGAAAACTTATAATGCTTATGTGGAACATTGATACAATATTGACCTACCTTAACATTGATTTGTCTCGCTTGCGCGACGTTTTTTTGTACGATCCGCAGGCGCCTATGATTTTCAGCAGCGGTCTATTCCTTTGGTTGTTTGCTGCCTTTGTGGTTGTGTATCTGCTTTTGCAAAGGCGCACTACCGCCCGCTTGCTGTTTGTCACCCTGTTTTCCTACTATTTCTACTATAAAAGCAGCGGTACGTACTTTTTTCTGCTGGCGTTGGTTACAGTCAGCGATTTCCTGATAGCTCGCTTTATGGAGCGGACGACTGCGAAGTGGAAGCGTAAGTTGTGGGTCACACTGAGCTTGGTTATCAACTTGGGATTACTCTGTTACTTCAAGTACACCAATTTCTTTGGAGCGTGTTGGGCATCGTTTACGGGGGGATACTTTGATCCGCTGGATATTTTCTTGCCTGTGGGCATCTCGTTCTTTACCTTCCAGTCACTGAGTTATACGATTGACGTTTATCGGAAGGAGATTACTCCTCTCCGCAACTTGCTCGACTATGCGTTCTACGTATCTTTCTTCCCTCAGCTGGTAGCGGGTCCCATCGTGCGTGCACGCGACTTCATTCCACAGATTCGTCGCCCGTTGTTCGTGTCGAACGAGATGTTCGGACGCGGAGTGTTCCTGATTATGGCAGGCTTGTTCAAGAAAGCCATTATATCCGACTATATCAGTGTGAATTTCGTGGAGCGAGTCTTCGACAATCCGTCTCTCTATTCGGGCGTGGAAAATCTGATGGCCGTCTACGGGTATGCCTTGCAGATTTATTGCGACTTTTCGGGTTATAGCGACATGGCGATAGGTATTGCCCTGTTGCTGGGCTTCCATTTCAATATCAACTTCGATTCGCCTTACAAGTCAGCCTCGATTACGGAATTCTGGCGACGTTGGCACATTTCTCTTTCCAGTTGGTTGCGCGACTATCTCTATATTTCGTTGGGCGGCAATCGTAAGGGGAAAATACGCCAGTATATGAACCTTATTATCACCATGTTTTTGGGTGGTTTGTGGCATGGCGCATCGTGGAATTTTGTACTTTGGGGCATGATGCACGGCGTGGCGCTGGCCTTGCATAAAGGCTGGATGGCATTGGTGGGCCGTCCGAAGGGGGAACGTCCGCATGGTATCCGCCGTTTCCTTAGCATGTTGGTAACCTTCCATTTTGTTTGTTTTTGCTGGATATTTTTTCGCCATGCCGAGTTCTCGCCGGCGGTCGATATGCTGAAGCAGATTGCTATGTCCTTCTGTCCGCAAGTCTTTCCGCAGCTCATTGTCGGTTATTGGGAAGTATTCGCCTTGATGGGGCTGGGCTATGTGCTCCATTTCTTGCCCGACAGTTGGGAGAGGGGATGTACAAAAACAATAATCCGCCTCCCCCTGGTGGGAAAGGCGGTATTGTTGGTTGCTCTCATTTATCTGGTCATTCAGATGAAGAGTGCCGATGTACAGCCCTTCATCTATTTCCAGTTCTGAGATTATTTTGCCTGTACGGAGTCTGCCGGGGCGGTAAACACGTGCTTGGCGTAGTTCAGTCCGTCGCGGTCGTAAATCTTGGCGAGTGAGTTGAGTCGTTCCAGGAAGTTGCTGTATTCCTTCTTGCTCGGCTCGGTCCACTGTACCTCAGCCAGTGCGGCCATACGCGGCAGGATCATGTATTCTACCTGCTGGGTCGAAGTCATGTATTCGGTCCATACGTTGGCCTGTGCGCCTAGAATGTATTTGGCTTGCTCTTCATTAAGGCCTTCGGTGGGGTTGAAGCTGTACACTTGTTCTACAGGCAGATAGCCTCCGATAGCATCATAAGGTTCGTTCTCCTTGTCCTTGCTTTGGAAGTAGTCGAAGTAGCAGTAAGTGTTGGGAGTCATGATGACGTCGTGGCCCATTTGTGCGGCTTTGATACCTCCGGCCGATCCGCGCCATGACATGACGGTGGCGTTGGGAGCCAGGTCGCCTTCCAAAATTTCATCCCATCCGATGATCTGACGTCCGCGTTCGTTGAGGAACTTTTCGATGCGTGCGTTGCAGTAGCTCTGCAGGCGGTCTTCGGCCGAGTGGTTCTTGTCGGCTTTCAAGCCTTCCTTGCGGATGAGGGCCTGGCATTTCGGACATTTCTGCCAGCGGGTACGTGGTGACTCGTCACCTCCGATGTGGATGTATTTCGACGGGAAGATATCGATGATTTCGGTCATTACGTCTTCCAGGAAGGGAAGGGTCTTTTCATTACCGATGCAGAGTACATCCTCAAATACTCCCCATTCTGGACATACTTCGTACGGACCACCTGTACAACCCAGTTCAGGATAAGCGGCTAGTGCAGCCAGCATGTGGCCCGGCAGGTCGATTTCGGGAATGACGGTGATGTAGCGTTCCTGTGCATACTTTACGATTTCACGAGCTTCGTCTTGTGTGTAGAAGCCGCCATAAGGTGTGTTGTCATATTCACCAGAGTTGTGCCCGATGACCGTGCGTTTGCGGATAGAGCCCACTTCGGTCAGTTTCGGATACTTCTTGATTTCGATTCGCCAGCCTTGGTCTTCAGTCAGGTGCCAGTGCAGGGTATTCATGTTGTGCAGAGCCAGCAGGTCGATGTACTCCTTGATGAACTCTATGGGGAAGAAGTGGCGGCCTACGTCGAGGTGCATGCCGCGGTAGCCGAAGCGTGGCTGGTCTTCTACTTTGCCGGCGGGCAGCAAGATGTCGGCATCGGTAGCTTGAGCGGGGATCGACTTGCGGAGTGTCTGGATGCCGTAGAATACGCCGTTGGCCGTCTGTCCGCAGATGCTGATACCATTGGCCTGGGTTGTCAGGCGATAGCCTTCAGCATTGGCGATGCTTGAATCCAGGCTCAGGACAATCGCTTTGCTGGGCTTTTCTCCGTTTTCGATGGCTTTGGTCTTCAACGTGTAGCCTGTAGCTTCGGCGATGTATTCAGCTAGGAATTCTGCATTACGCTTCAGCAGGTCATTGTCCTTCGGATAGGCGATGACAGTGTTTTTACTTAGTTTGAACGGATTTTCTTGCGAAATAGTGATTTCCTGCGGCAACGGGATGACGTCATACGACGTAGCCTGCTGCTCGTTGGAGCTACATGCGGCAAGAACGCATGCCACAAAGGGTACGAATAGCTTTTTCATGGTCTTGTTGATTAATACTGGGGTTATTGCTTAAAAAGATATTTCGTTTGCAAAGATAAGAAAAACCTTTTGAGAGGGCGCTCTTTGGGAATGCAATAACTTGTTTTTTCGGCTCTTTTCGTTGCAGAAAACACATTTTTCTCTTGTCTGCTTATCGGATTTCATGTTTTTATTTTCGTAACGCATTGTTTTCCTCTTCTTAAAGCACCGTTTTCTTCTTCCTAAATCATCGTTTTCCTCTCCCTAACGCGCTGTTTTCTTGTTTTGTTCGCATAGAACTTACCTGTAACTGTAATTGTAACGCGCGCGCTCATGCGCATGAAATATTATAATGTGCAGTTGTTTCATCTTGTGCATTTCGTCTTTGAAAATCCTGCTATAAAACATAGTTGTAAATCAGCTATTTGCGAAAAAAGTTCAAGAAAGTATCGAAAAAAACCGTTTGTAAGCTTGCAGTTATCTGAATAAGCTGTACTTTTGCACCCGCTTTCGGAAACGAA
>OHAQ01003171.1_pt1 | contig 11379 bp, 5 predicted proteins | sample 1577111 | NCBI WGS metagenome assembly OHAQ01 (sample SAMEA3541549, study PRJEB24748) | human gut metagenome | biome: human gut; feature: human-associated habitat; material: faeces | place: China | collected 2012 | reverse complement strand
GGATCTGTGCATCGCCCTTGGGGGGTACGGTGGCCTCAACAGCCCCGCCGCCGGTTGATCTCGTCCACCAGCTGCGGATCCGCCTCCGCGAAACAGACCTCGTATCCGGCCTGCGACAGCAGGGCGCCGATAAAACCGCGGCCGATCTTGCCGGCCCCGAAATGAATGGCTCTCTTCATGATCGTCGTTCGTTTCCGACAGTCGCTTCCCCGTACCGGACTCCGCCTTCGCGGAACGGAGCGGAGGACTGCATTTTCAGAAAAGAATAGGGAACCGGAGTCCCCCATTCGCGTATTTTCGAATCACTTCGCAGTCGAAACGCAGGTGATCGCTCCCTGCCCGACGATCAATTTGGAAGCCGCATCCTGCAACGCACCGTAGAGATAGTTGTCGGCCGGCACCGTCGTCGTGAAATCGATCGTCCTGGTCTGCCCCTCGGCGTTTATCGTCCGCGTCAGCTTGCCGTAGATCTTCACCGATTCGACCGTTACCTCGATCTTCGACTTGATGCGTCCGACCAGAACGCCCGCGCAGCTGCTGTTCTCGTGCGCCGGATCGGCGGTCGTACCCTTGTCGCCGTCGTAATTGTAGAGCGTCGTCGACACCACGTCGGCATCCAGCGCGCAGTCGGTGATCGTGAAGGCGAGCGTCGCCCATCCGAACAGACCTCCGGTATGGGCGAGAAGATTCTCCCTGCCGGTGTTGTTGAGCACGTCGCCGAAGTTGCGGCAGCCGGTCGCATCGTGCGCGATCATGCCGCTGATACCGCCGATCGAGAACTCCGATGCGCCCTTGCCGCCGCCCCGGGCCTCGACCTTGCCGTAGTTGGTATTCCCCTCGAAGACCGCCGTACCGCCGCAGATACCGCCCATGCGGGCCTGACCGGTCTTCGCCTTGTCCGACACGGGGGCATCGGCCAGAACGTCGCCCCGGTTCTCGCAGTTGCGGATCGTGTTGGGCGTATCGCGGTTCTCGCCGTTGGCGTAGGCCGCGATGCCGCCCAGCAGGTTGTTGGCCGCCTGCGCGGTCGCCAGCGTGACGGGGGCCTCGTTGCGGCAGCCCTCCACGACATACCCCTTTCCGATATCGAGCCGTCCCAATACGCCGCCCACATAGACGGCCTTGGCCGCCGACACCTCGTCCGAGTAACGGATCTCGCCCTTGTTGACGCAGCCCGTAACGTCCGAGTAGGCCCAGCCGCCGACACCGGCCACGGCCGCAGCGTCGCCCGGCGTCTTGCGGCGGACGGTGATCCGCCCCTCGTTGGTATTGTCCGCGATGACGTTGCCGGCAGCTCCCTGACCGAAGATTCCGCCGATAACGGTCGTACCGCTCGCATCGACGTTCATCGCGATGCCGGCCGTATTCGTACAACCCACGATCTGCGCCTTCTCGCCCAGCTTGCCGGCGACGGCACCCAGCGTCACCTTGGCCGTCGCGGTCGTCGTGAACGAGCCTGCCACCCGCAGGTTCTTCACCGTACCGTCGAGCGTGGCGAAGATTCCCGCCTGTTCGTCGCTGCCCGAATAGTTCACCGTGAGCGTCTTGCCGTTGCCGTCGAACACACCCGCGAATCCGGCGATCGGCGTCCATGCCTCCGACACCGCGATGTCGGTGTGCAGGACGACCTCGCCCGCAGCGTTCTGGAAACGTTTCGCCGTGGGATCGACCGCCACTTCGGCCGCGAAGGCCCGCAGGTCGGCCTCGGAGCGGATGCCGTCGTAGACCTTCGTCGCGGCCTCGACCTTTTCGATCAGCCATGCGGGATAGTTCGTGCAGAGCGCCTTGAAACGTCCGGCCGCCGAGCAGTAGTAGTCGACCGCTTCGGTCGTATAGACGGCATTGCCGTCGCCCGCCTGCCGGTCGACGTTGAAGACGCTCAGCGCCACGCCCTCCTTTTCGAACTCTTCGAGCGTCCGCGTACCCTTACCTCCCGCCTCGGCCGACATGTAGCTCGCCGCCGAGAGGTTGGCCCAGGAATACCCCAGTCCGACGTATTCGCCGGCCGGGCGGTTGCTCATCCAGCCGATCGGTATGCCGGCCGCCCCGGCATAGGCGAATGCCGACTTCATCACGGTGGTGTTTCCGGTGCAGATGAACTCCACGAAATGTTTCGCCCCCATCTCCGTCGCGATCTCGCACGAACGGCGCGCGGCGGCGATCGCATACTCGGTCAGCGTCGAGGGATAGGTGATGTTCTTGATGTCGAGCCACAACCGCGTGGGGCATCCCTCCTTCATCACCTCGCCGAGGAAATCTTCCAGCGAGGGCAGCTGTTCGCCGTTGGAGAGTCCGCCTCCCGCGCGCAGTTCGGCCAGCGTATGCTCCCACGGGTGCATGCCGTTGATCCTGCACTGGCCGTCGGCATGGGCCACGACGACGTTGTCGTCCTTCGTCCAGTAGATGTCGCACTCCGAGCCGTAGCATCCCTGCCCGATGGCATAGCGGAGCGAAGCCAGCGAATTGTCCGGCGCCTTGCACTCGGTCGCGCCGCCGCGGTGGGCGACGATGTTATTGGTACACGCGGCTGGCTTCAACAAGCCGTCGTCGACCTCTTCGTCGGGATTGGGAATCTGGCTCCAATCGGGCTGCGCGGGCCACTCGTCGTCGGTGCAGGCGAAAAGCAGGAGCGCGGCCGCAGTCAGTGAAAATATCTTTTTCAACATGGTTTTCGTTTTTTGAACATGCTATTCGTTTGCGATCGTTTCGCCGCCGCTCCGTACCCCCGATCCGTCCGCAAAGGGAGAATCGGGGGCCGGACGGACGACGCAGAGAGATCGGGCATTACTTCTTGTAGTTCTTGACGCACCGCACGGCACCGCCGCATCCGTTGCCGAAATCGAATCCGCCGTTGGTGCGCATGTTGGCCTCGCGGCTCTGGTTCCAGATGCGCCAGCCGGCCTTCTTCGTGGCCGAATAGTCGCCGATGAGCGGGATGAACGAGTACATGCGCGGATCGTTGTCGCCCGGACCGTAATCGTAACCCGTCTTGTAGAGGCGCCAGCCCTGACTGAACATGTTGAATCCGAAATCGGCGGCCGCCGTCGAAATCTTCTCGGCCGGACAGTCCGGATTGTAGATGTTCCAGTCGGAGGTGAAGAGCAGCGCCGCGAAGTTGGTCAGCGTACCGCTGCCGAAGGCGCGGTAGGTGGCCGTTGCGGCATCGACGGGATAGTCCGCCGCACCCTGTGCATGGGCCGCCCAGACGAGGTCCTTCCAGTCCTGCATGTTGGCGATGTGCCAGCCGTAGGGGCAGATGCCCTGGATCTGCATCTTCAGGTTGGGATGCTCGGCTTCGGCCTGCGCGTCGCCCGCGGCCGTAGCCGCATAGACGGCCAGATCGGCCGGCATGATGCTTTCCAGTACATAGCGATCGCCCACGGCGTCGACCAACGTCGACCCGGGCTCTCCGATCGGACTGTTTATCAACGCATTTTTACCGCCCTCGCAGGCGTTCAGCGCACCGTTGGCGGAACCCGTCAGCGACTCGTAGGAGCTGTACAGACGACCGTAGGTCTCGGCCAGCGGCCGGCCCGAGCCGTCCTTCGCCTCGACGATCGATCCGCCGTTCTCCTCCGTATCGTAGGCCGGATTGCGCGAAGCGTAGGGCGCTTCGTTGCCGTAGCCTCCCGTCTGATGACCGCTCACCAGTCCGCTGCCGAGCTTGTAGCGGCCGATCGTCGCGTCGCCCGCCCAGTGCAGACCGACGGTCATCCACGTCTTCGTACCGCCGTCGCGCGTCACGTATGCCTTGGTCGGATAGGCCGCCACCTCCGTATCGGGCAAGCAGTTGGGCGTCGTCACGCGCTCCCACGACCAGGTCATCGCATTGAAATCGACCGTGAACCTGCGCACGCCGTCGATGTCGATGTCGGGGCCGGCGGGCAGCTGCGTCTCCGCCGTCGGGATCTCCGCGACGGTACCCTCCTTCGTCAACGCATAGCAGGGATAGGAAACCGTGCGGCCGTTCTTGTTGAGCAGCACGGGATTGCCGCCGTCGGCCGAACGCAGGAAGTAGAGCGTCCCCGTATATTCGCCGGCCGCCTTGCGCGTCAGCTCATAGGCATCGCCGACGGCCAGCGCGTCGGCCGACGCGCCGTACATGTAGTAGTAGTCGTAGGCGGCATTCTGCGTCACCGGAATTTCGAGCGTCGCCATACTCGTATCGGCCGATCCCACGACGATGCGGAGCGTCGCCGCACGCGGCCGTTCCTGATCGTCCCACTGCGAGGCGGTCAGCGTCAGCGTGCCGACGCCGCCGTCGACGACGGTCAGCCAGTCGGCGGAGCCCTCGCCATAGACGACTTCATACGCATAGGCATCGCCCATGTTGCTCGTATAGGTCACCGTCTCCGATCCGCCGGCAGCCATGAACACGAGCTGCGCGATCTCGGACGTAACCGCAGCGTCGGCCTTCTGGCCGAGCTGCGTGAATTCGTAGTCGGCCGTCGTGCCGTCGGCCGCAGCGATCGTGACGACCACCGTGCGGCGATACTCCGTGTTGGGTTGCAGCACCAGTTCGATGCCGTCCGCCGAGAGATCGTGGCGCGCGCCGCCGGCCGCCTCCTCGAAGATCGACGCCACGGTCGTCCTGCGCACCGTCGCCCATGCGGCCGAGGCCGGAACGGAGGCCTCCCACGCCATATCCGAAACCGCAGGCCCGACGTTGACGGTCACGGCCGAAACGAAGCTCTCGTTCCCCGATGCGGTGGTGCCGTCGGCATTGAAAAGTTCCACGTCGGGATAGAGCGAGATCCGCGTCGCGGTGTCGAAGCAATCGGTGCCGTCGTCGTAGCACGACACCGAAACGAGCAGGATCGCACAGATCCATGCCGCTGTTTTTATCGTAGATTTCATGTTCCTGTCGAATTAGATGTGTATCAATACCAGCCCTCGGTCTGCGTGAGATTCGAGTTCTTGTCCCGCGCGGATTTCGAGATCGGCCACAGAAGGATGTTCGTCTTGTTCCGGTTCGCCGCGAGGTAGTCGTTGTAGTCCCAGATCTTGTCGAGCCGGATCAGCGCCCACCAGATGACGCCCTCGGCCGGGAATTCGAGGAAATACTCGTCCACGAGCGCTTCGAGCACGGCTTCCTGCGAGGCATCGGTATAGTAGTTGTCTTTTCCGTAAGCACGTTTTGCGATGATGTTCAGCGATTTGAGCGCACCTCCGTAGTCCTTGCGGTAGTACTTCAACTCGGCATCCATCATCACGGCCAACGCCGCACGATAGTAGATCAGATCGGCGTCGAGCACCATCTTGCCGGCACTCATGTCGCCGAGAAACTTGCGGCAGAAGGTCAGCCGGCCGCCGTCGGCGCCGTAGTCGCCCTCGCCCAGATTGTACTTGACACGGGTGTCGCCCCGGTTGTCGCGGCTGTCGCGGAGTTTTGCGAGGAATCCCTCGCCGTAGTCGAGCCACTGCGTCTCGTAGATCGGCACGGGCTTGCCCTGATAGCCCTTGGCCACGTAGGCTTCGGGAAAGGCGAAATACCAGCTGTAACCGCCCGTCTTGGATTCGGTCTGGTCGTTGTAGAGGGCGAAGACCACCTCCTTGCTGTTCTTCGAAGGCTTCGCGTTGTCGGCCATACGGTCGAAAATCTGGCCGTAGTCGTCGCACAGCAGCGACGGGGAGATGCCGATCGCTTCGAGCGCATCCTCGGCACCGTCCAGGTAGGCGTCGCCGCCCTTCTGGGCGGAGTACATCCAGAGACAATACTCCGCTTTGAGCATCAGCACGGCCGTCTTCGTAGCCAGATACTTGTCCGATCCGAGCGCGTCGGAGAGCGCCAGCGCCGATTCGATGTCGGAGCCGATCCGCGCATAGACGTCGGCTTTCGGCGCACGCACGGGGTAGGTCTCGGGTTGGTCGACCGATTCGATCGGCCGCAGGTTCAGCGGCACGTCGCCCCACAGGCGCGCGGCCCAGAAATAGGCGTAGGCACGGGCGAAATAGGCCTGTCCCATCGCCCAGTTGCGCTTGGCGTCGGTCATCGGGATCGCGGTGTCGGGCGCGTATTTGAGCACGGCGTTGGCCTGATCGATCGCCGAGTAGAGTTTCGACCACCCGCAGGAGGTGATGTTGGCCGTCATCGTGTTCTGGATCACCTCGCGGCCGACCCATACGTTGAAGAGCGACGACGGCCCCCACATGTATTCGCCCACGCGCAACTCGCCCCAGTAGAAGACGTTGATCTGGCTCTGGACGAAATTCGAGCGGAGCTCGGAGTAGATGCCGTAGGTGGAACCTTCGACCTGCTCCGCCGTTTTCCACATATTGCTGACAGACAGCTTATTGTCTTGCGTTATATCGAGCATGTCGCAGGATACGGCCGAGACGGATACCGCGACGACCGCGAACCATCCCTTTATGCTGCTTTCGATTCTCATGGTTGATCCGATTTAGAAGGTGACTTTCAGGTTGAAGAGGAACTTGCTCGTAGGCGGGAAGATGTTCGGCCGCGAATCGGAGCTCGAATTGGCCGTCGACACCGAGGTGTAGTGGCCCGAACTCGACGTGGCTCCCATACCCGTTTCGGGGTTGATCGCACCCGTGACGCCCGTCCAGTAGGCGATCGTATTGCAGGTAATGCCCACCGTCAGCTTCTTCATGTGCAGCTTGCGCACCCACCGTTCCGGCAGGTCGTAGTAGAGCGACACGTCGCGCAGACAGAGGTAATCGGCCTTCTCGACGTTGAAGTCGGAGGCGCGGCCCCAGTTGGCATTGCCGTAATCGCCGTCGTTGGGGAAATAGCGGGCGTATTTCGCATTCGTGTCGCCCGGGTACTTCCAACAGTCGTAGACGTAGGAGGCGATGGCCGAGTTGCTTTGCCCGATCGTGTTCTGGATCATGCGGGTCTTCATGTAGTTGTAGATCGAATGTCCGAGCGCATAATCCAGGTAGATCGACAGCGTCAGCCGCTTGTAACGGAACGTGTTGCTGATACCGCCCGTCGAGTGCGGCACGACGTTGCCCAGGTAGAACATGTCCTCGGCATTGATGATTTCATTGCCGTCGGCATCGCGCGCCGAACCGTAGCGGTTGCACCACTCGTAGTCACCGGCGTCCTTGCGGCCCGGAATCTGCTGTCCGTCGCTCACGCGGTGGCCTTTCGACAGGGCGTCGTAATAGGCTGCGTCGGCCTCGGCCTCGGTCTGGATGATGTGGTCGATCTTGTAGCCGTAGATACGCCCCAGCGACTCGCCGACGGCCGTGCCGCCGAATCGGTATCCCGTCTCCGACATCTTGTAGCCGCCTATGCGGTAGGCCTTCCGGCCGGTAGGGTTGCCGTACATGTCCACCTCGTCGTAGGCGTACTCCTCGGGCAGCGACAGCACCTTGTTGCGGTTGTAGGAGTAGGTCAACCCGAGGTTCCACGAGAAGTTCTTGGTACGGATCACCTCCGCGTTCAGTTCGGCCTCGAAACCGTAGAAACGGGCGCTGCCCACGTTGGCCTTCACGCTCGAATAGGGGCCCGTGTCGGGCATGGTGATCGAGAAGAGCATGTTGTCGGTCTTCTTGTTATAGTAGTCGAAGATGAAGCGCACGCGGTCGTTGAGGAACCCGACGTCCAGCCCCACGTCGAGCTGCGTGGTCGACTCCCACTGCATGTCGGCGTTCTGCATGGCCGACGGCAGGAAGGTCGTATGGCCGTTGTACTGCCCCGTGGCGAAGGCGCCGTAGGTGTCGTAGAGTCCGATGCCGTTGTTACCCGTCTGACCGTACGACACGCGGAGTTTGAGGTTGTTCATCGTGCGTCTGACCCCCTCGAAGAAGGGCTCTTCGCTGATGACCCACGCCGCCGAAGCCGCCGGGAAGAATCCCCACTGGTTGCCCTTGGCGAATTTCGAGGAGCCGTCGTAGCGGAACGTGGCCGAAACGATGTATTTCTGTGCGAAGTCGTACGACACGCGGCCGAACAACGACATGAGCGCCTGCTTTTCGTCCTTGTTCGACGCCTTGAAGTTGATGCCCGAATCGAGAATGGGCACGTCGTCCGAAGCCGAACCCGTCGAGTTGGAGGTGAGGTACCAGTAACGCTGGCTCATCAGCTCGTAACCGAGCGTCGCCCCTACCGTATGTTTGTCGGCGAAGGTACGGTTGAAGGCCAGGTGCGCCGTGAAGGTGTCGCGGACGGTCTGCGTGCGCGTCTCGGTAGTCGAACGCGTCTGGCTGATGAGGTTCGGGTAGCCGTCGACCTCGCCGCGGGCGTAGTAGCTGCCGCGGTAGTTGTTGCCGTAATAGTTGTACTGGGCCGTCGCCGTAAGCCCGTCGATGATCCGCCATTTGAGATTGAAGGTGCTTGAAATGCGATCCGTGGCGGCCTCGCGGTCGTAGAATGCTTCGTAGAACGAGGCCAGCTGGGCGTTGGCGTTGCCGCCGCTGGACATCCAGCCGACCTCCTCGTCGAAGCCGCGCGCCGTCGGGGCGAACATGATTCCCCGGCCGAAGGCGTTGAAGTAGTTGTCCACGAACTTGCTGCTCCGCTGGCGCGAAATGTCGAACGTCGTGGAGGCTTCGAGGCTCTTGGTGATCTTGAAGCTGGCGTTGCCGTGCGTGGTGAAGACGTCGTAGTCGCTCATGGCGAAGACGCCGCCGTCGTCGAGGTAGCTGATCGACGCGGCGTAGCTCATCCTGTCGCTGCCGCCGTTGACGCCGATGTACTCCTTCTGCCAGAAGGCTTCGCTCATCCATTGATCCTGGAAATCGGTATCCGTGAAGATGATGACCTTGCTGTTGTCGAGCGGATCGAACATCCACTCGTAGCCGTCGGGCACCGTACCGCCGTATTCCAGATAGCGCGTGGTGAACTGGTTCCTGTTCGACGTGTTCCCTGTTCCCACGGCGACATTGGCGCCGTCCAGCCACGAACTGGCGGCCAGCGTGCCGGTCGACTTGGCGTAGATGTTGGCGATGGCCGGACGCACCAGCGCGATCTGCTCGCGCGAACTGAGCAGGTCCCACTTCTTGGTCGGCGCCGAGAAACCCACCTGTACGTCGAAGACGACCTGGGGTCCCTGCGAGGGGCTGCCCTTCTTCGTCGTGACGATGATGACGCCGTTCGATGCGCGTGCGCCGTAGATCGCGGCCGAAGCGGCGTCCTTCAACACCTCCATCGACTCGATGTCGTTGGGGTTGACGCCGCTCAGGTCGTCGCGCAGCGCCCCGTCGACGATGTAGATCGGGTCGTTGCCCATGTTGATCGACGATCCGCCGCGGATCAGGAAACGGGGCGCCTCGCCCGAAAGCGAGCTGTTGGTGGCCACCCGCAGACCCGCGACCTTGCCTTTGAGGGCGTCGCCCACGGTCGAGACGGGAGCGCCGTAGAGCTTGTCGCCGTCGATTTTGGAAATCGAGGTGGTCAGCGTCTTGCGCGACTGGGTACCGTAACCGATGACGACCACCTCGTCCACCATTTTGAGATCCTCCTCCATCGCCACGTCGATCGTCGTGCGTTTGCCGACGGTCTCCTCGACGTTCTTATAGCCCAGATAGAGGAATTGCAGCACCGACGCCTCGCCGTCGACACGCAGCGCATAGCGCCCGTCGTTGTCGGTGGTAACGCCCTTGTAGGTTCCGGCCACCATGACCGTGACGCCCGCCAGCGGATTGTTCACGGGCTTGAAAGTTCCTGCACCCGCCAGCGGATTGCCCGACCCGTCGCGCACGACGCCCGAAACCGCGATCGTCGACGCGGAGGAGGGGGGGGGTACGGCCGCCTTGGAGATACGCACCAGCCGCCCGTCGAACTCGAAGGCGACCTTCTGCCCTGCGAAAATCCGGTCGAGCACCGCACGGAGCGGTTCGTCGACCACGTCGATCGAAACGCGGGCGTTGGTATCGACGTTGGCCGTGCGGGTGATGAAGGCGTACTGGTAACGTTTGGTGATGTTTTCGAGGATGTCCGAAATCGCGGTGTCGCGCATCGACAGCGTGATGCGCTGTTCGGCGCCCTGCTGTTGGGCCGCCGCTCTCCCGATTCCGCAGCATGAGAAGAGGATCAGCAACAGCAGGCCTCCGAATATTCCCACGCTTCTTCGGTTCGTGTAGAGATAATTCATAGGTTTGTTCAGGTTTTGCAGATTTAATTTAGGTCTCAAAATTCCGAGTCGGAAAATGGGCAACGACATTTTCCGGCTTTTTCCATCATTCCTTTCCCATAGGCATATATGCGTGTTTCAGGTTCGTTTTCAACAGTCGGCTTCGGTGCGTCATACGGCCCCTACCGGCGGGCGCGCTCGATCTCGATGATGCGGCCGTCGCGCCGGATGTGCAGCGTGTGGTGGATATTCAGCGCGTCGAGCAGTTCGTCGATCTCCCAGCCGCTGGCGAACGTGGCGAAATACTCCTCGCCGAGCAGCGACGTGTCGCGGATGACGATCTGCACGTCGAACATACGTTCCAGATCGCGGGCGATCTCACCGAGCGTCTTGTGACGGAAGACGTGGAAACCGTCGCGCCACGAGATGTAGTGCGCACAGTCGAACCGCTCGCGGACGACCGCGTTCGTGGCGTTGTCGACCAGAATCTTGTCGCCCGGACGCATCAGGATGGTCGCGCCGCCGTCGCGCTTCAACCCCAGCGCGACGCTTCCCTCCACGAGCGACGTCTCGACATACTTGTCCTCGTTGTACGAGCGGAGGTTGAAACGGGTTCCCAACACTCGGATACTGACGTTGCGCGTATCGACGCGGAAGGGCCGCTCGGGATCCTTGGTCACGTCCATGTAGACTTCGCCGCTGACGAAGAGCTGCCGCTCGCGATCGAAACGGTCGGGGTAAAAGACATAGGTCCCCGAATTCAACCATACGCGGCTCCCGTCGGGCAGCGTGATGCAGCGGGTCTGCCCGTAGGGCGCGTAGACCTCGACCCACTCCGGCTGCTCCGCGACCTGCCGCGACGCGAACAGATAGGCGCAGACGACGAGCGGTACGAGCAGCACCGCCGCAGCCTGCGACAGCCTCCGCCACAGCCGTTGCAGGCGGAGTTTTCGGCCGAAGAGCCGCCCGGCCAGAGCACGGTAACGCTCGTCGAGCGTCCGCTGCGGCACGGACCATTGCAGCGAACGCTCCCAGAAGGCGTACAGCTCCCCGCTCACGGGATCGTCTTCCCGCAGGGTAAATTCCTCCTCGGCGTCGTGTTCGAGAAACCATTCGCGCAACCGTTCGCGCACGCCGGCATCGCCCCCGTGTTCGAGGTAACGCCTGAGCAGATTCTTATCTATTTTTTCCATCGGACTTCCGGCTTTTAATACTAATACGCAACAAGGCAGCAGGCACACCCGGTCGGACATGCGTTTTTTTTCGAAAAATTCGTTCTGCTGTAAAATACGGCCGTCGGTTTTCGCCGTCTTCGCAGTGCGATCCCGCAGGCCTACGG
>OHAQ01003168.1_pt1 | contig 11388 bp, 9 predicted proteins | sample 1577111 | NCBI WGS metagenome assembly OHAQ01 (sample SAMEA3541549, study PRJEB24748) | human gut metagenome | biome: human gut; feature: human-associated habitat; material: faeces | place: China | collected 2012 | reverse complement strand
TCGTGCGTCTTGCTTCGCAAGCCGTTCCCTCGCCTGTCTCAATTGGCTTATCAAACACTGCGGCGCGGCTATTGAAAGCATGATTAAATAGGGCGGATAGTATTTATATTTTAGCATGAGCGGGGAACGGTATATTCGTGTAAATAAATTCGGGGTCACGAAGTATGAGTTATATCGTAGAGACTAATATTCTTTTCTGCCGTTTTATAACGAGTTACGACTGTATTGCTTTGATGACGTAAAATTTAGTTTAAAATGGGAAACCCCCAGAGCACCGGAAGCTCTGGGGGTGATGGGGAACTGATTTGCCGTCGCCCGCACAAGCGGCGGCAATCGAGAAGTTGTTTTGTTTTTTATCCGTTCAGAACACTTTTACGGTTCGGTTCTGCCGGAGGTCGAACTGCCTACTGCCGCCACTGACATGACGACTGCCAATACCAAGATGATTCCTAATGCTTGTAATACCATTTTGTTGTCCTCCTTAACCGTTTCGTAGTTTCTCTTTCCTACGATACATAGTATATACCGAACATGGGGCTAAAGCCACCACAAAACGATTACAGTTGAATACAAAATGGTTACAAAGAAAGATTAAATTGTAACATTTCTGTAACAATTTCAGGCGAAATTGTCAGCTTGTCAGCTCGATGAGGTCTTTTATGCTCAGCTCCGGCTGCAAAGCGCGGTTTACGGCGAGCGAGAGCAGTCCCGAACAGCGCTCGATAAGCAGGTCTATCTCTTTCGGTGTGACCATCATTTTTGCGTCCTCGGCAGGTTCATTTGTGTTATTGCCCGACACATCGCGGGCGAGCGTGTGCGCATCAACGACCGTCGGAACGCCCACGGATATGACCGGGACGCCGAGCGTTTTTCGGCTTATCTCGGCGCGGGAATTGCCGACACCCGAGCCGGGGATTATTCCGCTGTCAGATATCTGAACTGTGCTCCCGAGCCTGCCGAGCTTGCGCGCGGCGAGTGCATCGACGACTATCACGGCGCAGGGCTTTATCACATTCACCGCGCCGAGCAGCAGCTCGCCTGTTTCGACTCCTGTCTGACCGAGCACTCCGGGTGCTATCGCCGCGACCGGGCGCAGCCTGCCGAGCCCCAGCTGCTCGCATAGCTCGCGCTTTAGGTGTCTTGTGACAAACACGCCGCCGATAAATTTGGGGCCGAGCGCATCGGGAGTTATATTAGTGTTGCCGAGCCCCGCGGCGAGCACCGTGCCCTCGGACGGGAGCAGGCGAGAGAGCTCCTGCGCCACGGCATCTATAAGCTCGTCGCTTATGCGCGAGGAGCGCGCGAACGACTGCGACTGCACGGTTATATATTCTCCGCGCGGCTTGCCCAATATTTCTTCGCCGCGCCTGTCCGTGACTCGCAAGCGGGTTATTTCCGCGCCCGCGCTTTCAAAGCTCGTGCATTCCACGCCGTCGATTCTGCTGCCCTCGAGATTTTCGCGCACTTCGAGCGCAAGGTCTGTTCTGAAGTTCATTTTTTCGTCTCCGTTTCGCTTTCGCAGGGGTGCGAAAGGCAAAAATTTTTTCTTTTTCTCTTGCATTTTGGCAAAGTCTATGATAAGATTATTAACTGTATGATGAAGGAGGTGCAAAAATGCCTAATATCAAGTCAGCTAAGAAGCGTGTCATCGTCAACAAGACAAAGGCCGCCCGCAACAAGTCCCGCAATTCAGCCCTTAAGACTGCCATAAAGAAGGCTCACACTGCTGCTGAGACCAACGCGGCAGATAAGAAGGAAGTTGTCACCGCAGCTATAAAGAAGGTCGATCAGGTGCAGTCAAATGGCTGATCATCGGATGGATTGTCAGTCTGGCAGCTTCCGGCATTTTTACCGCCTGTTACGGAATCTTCGAGCGCAGGGCGGAGAGCAGGAGAAATGAACAATACATTGCGGATCCGCTGGAGACGTCGAATACGATTACTTATCTGTATCAGAACTGCTATCTGCTCTACCGTGATCTGTACAACAAAGAACACCAGACTTCCTTAAGCTATGGAGAATTATATATGCAGTCCACGGATGGGAATGAATGGCTCAATGATGACCAGAAGCGGGCAGAAATGGCGGACGGAGATACGGAGGACCTCACCATACCGGAAGGAGAAGATCCCGAAGACTATGTAGCCCAGGGAAGCTTTGCAGTACAGACCAGGGAATACCTGGAAGAGCACTTCAATACCCTGGAAAGCTCCTTTGGTCAGCTGAATAATTTGTATGATTATAGGATCCGGGATACTAAGACCGGAGAGATCCTAAGTAATCTGGCGGATACGGATATTGTGGCGGAGGACCAGAGCTTTTATCTGACTTTTGTATTTGACGACTATGGAAATGATGCCACCTTAGGGAATACGGTGATCGGATCGGATACGACAACCCTTCGCAAGACAGCGGCGGAAGTGATCCGTAATTGCGGTCTTACGCGCATGGTGGATGCCAATATGGGCAGCGAAATCTCTGCCGGTCATAATACCATGTTCCGGCTGGAAATGCCGAGAAATTGTGAGATCACCTACTGCATCTCCAGACAGGCGGCACAGAGTCTGGGACAGAACGGTCAGTATATTTATTATGATCAGGACATGAACAATGTCAGTGTTTACTTTTCCATGGGAGACCAGTATACATCCTACTATCTGTCCGGATGCCAGCAGATGTTTCTGATCCTGTGTCTGTTGATCTTCCTGCTGGCGCTTGTATTGCCGGGACTTGAGGAAGAGAGAGCCTGGGAGAAGGTGGTTCTGCTGAAGCTGCCTGTCGAGGCGATCGTTGTGATCCTTGTGGTGATCGCCGGCATTGGAAGTGAACAGGTGGTAGGACTGGTATCCTGGGTAAGGAGCGGTCATGCGCTGAACACGGTTTTACAGGGAAACAGTGCGCAGATACAGATGTCGACCACAATACTGACCTATGCATTAAATGTTCTGGCAGTGGCAGCCTTGTTTTTCATTGCCTGGTGCTTGGGAGTATCCCTGCGGGCAATGCGGGTTCAGGGAGCCAGAGCGTATTTGAGACAGCACAGCTTGTGCTATCTGTTAGTGCCTTTCTGGAAAAAACTGTGGAGAGGAATGAAGAAGGGATTCTCCATTGGCAGGGATAAGGTGGTGGATGTCTATCATGATGCAGAGCATTTTGATGTGACGAAGGATGCCAAAAAGCTGATCCTGCGGATTGTGCTGTGGAATGCCCTGATCCTGGTGGTGATATGCAGTCTGCCGCTGGGAGGACTGACCATCGCAATCATCTATTCTGTGATACTGTACTTTCTGCTGCGGCGCTATATCAGCAAATTACAGAAAAAGTATGGTTTGTTATTAAAGGCCACTAATGAGATCGCCCAGGGCAATCTGAATGTGACCATTGAGGAGGATCTGGGAGTATTTGAACCCTTCAAGCCGCAGATCTACCGGATCGAAGAGGGCTTTCGTAATGCAGTGGCGGAGGAAGTAAAGAGCCAGCGGATGAAGTCGGAACTGATCACGAATGTATCCCACGATCTGAAGACCCCGCTGACGGCTATCATTACTTATGTAAAGCTGCTGCAGGAGCCGGGAGTGACGCAGGAGCAGCGCAAGGAGTATCTGGAGACGCTGGATCGGAAAGCTTTGCGGCTGAAAGCACTGATTGAAGACCTGTTTGAAGTCAGCAAGGCAAATTCCCGGAATATCACGCTTGATATCCGCGATGTGGATATCGTAAGCATGGTCAAGCAGGTGGAATTCGAGATGGAAGACAAGCTGACGGATGCCGGACTGGAAGTGCGGATGAGCCTGCCGGAAGAGAAGGTCATCGTGCCGTTGGACAGTCAGAAAACCTTCCGTATTTTTGAAAATCTGTTTGGCAATATTGCCAAGTATGCGTTACCCGGCACCAGAGTCTATGTCAACGGTTTCACGGCAAAAGAGGATGTGACGATCATCTTAAAAAATATCACGGCACAGGAGTTGTCCGTATCCGGAGAGGAACTGACGGAACGGTTCGTCAGAGGAGACACCTCACGTAATACCGAGGGCAGCGGACTGGGGCTGGCCATCGCCAAAAGCTTCACGGAACTGCAGAGCGGCAAATTCCGGATCGAACTGGACGGAGATCTGTTCAAGGTGGTATTGACCTGGAAAGTAAAGTCACAGAATGGTCAAAATATGGTTCCCAGAGAGTCTGAGACGGCAGAAAAGAACGAAAACAGTGACTGTTTATCATAAAATCTGTTGCATGATAATAATAAAATAAATCAATGTTTTAATACTAAAACATCCACATTTACGTAGAAATATGTTAAATGTGGATGTTTTCAATTGCAAATGAGTGTGCTACAATAATGAAAACTTCAAAGAGAAGTATTACGGATCTGAAGTGTGGAACAGCTGTGCAGAACGCACAAGTTGTATGAAGAGAAAAAGGAGCAGTAAACAATGGGAATGACAATGACACAGAAGATACTTGCCCGTGCAGCGGGTCTTGAGCAGGTACAGGCAGGACAGCTGATCGAGGCACAGCTGGATCTGGTGCTGGGCAACGATATCACCAGTCCGGTGGCAATCAAGGAAATGGATAAAATGAAGGTGCAGGGGGTGTTTGATAAGGATAAGATCGCACTGGTACCGGATCATTTTGTTCCCAATAAGGATATTAAGTCTGCGGAGCACTGCAAATGTGTCCGTGAGTTTGCAAGACGCAATGAGATCACCAATTATTTCGAAGTGGGAGAGATGGGTATCGAGCATGCCCTGCTTCCGGAGAAAGGACTTACTGTAGCCGGAGATGTGATCATCGGTGCAGATTCCCATACCTGTACTTACGGTGCTTTGGGAGCATTTTCCACCGGTGTGGGAAGCACGGATATGGCAGCCGGTATGGTTACCGGTAAGGCATGGTTCAAAGTACCTGCGGCAATCAAATTCAATCTGACCGGCAAACCCGCAGAATGGGTCAGTGGTAAGGATGTGATCTTACATATCATCGGCATGATCGGTGTGGACGGTGCACTGTACAAGTCTATGGAATTTGTAGGGGACGGTATCGCCAATCTGTCCATGGATGACCGTTTCACCATTGCCAATATGGCCATTGAGGCCGGTGGCAAGAACGGCATTTTCCCTGTGGATGAGAAAGCTATTGCTTATATGGAAGAACACTCCAAGCGTCCCTATAAAATATTCGAAGCAGACCCGGATGCACAGTATGATGCGGAGTATACCATTGACTTAAGCACTTTACGGCCTACCGTGGCCTTCCCTCATCTGCCGGAGAATACACATACCATCGATGAGATCCACGAGATGGACGCCATTGCCATCGACCAGGTAGTCATCGGTTCCTGCACCAACGGACGTATTGACGATCTGCGCACCGCAGCAAAGGTACTCAAGGGCAGACATGTGGCGAAAGGCATGCGCTGCATCGTAATTCCTGCCACCCAGTCCATCTATATGCAGGCCATGGAAGAGGGACTTCTGAAGACCTTTATTGAAGCGGGAGCAGTCGTAAGCACTCCTACCTGTGGACCCTGCCTTGGTGGATACATGGGTATCCTGGCAGAAGGCGAGAGATGTGTCTCCACGACCAATCGTAACTTTGTCGGACGTATGGGACATGTAAAATCCGAGATCTATCTGGCAAGTCCCGCAGTAGCGGCAGCCAGCGCCATCACCGGCAAGATATCCTGTCCCTGCGAACTGGAGTAAGCTGCAGGAAAAAGCAAGATGCGGGCAGGCAAGTAAGGGATTGTGGAATCCTGTGGCTGCCTGCATGGAAAAGTAAGAGATATATTGGAACAGGAAAAATATTTGAAACATTTGTAATAGAAAGGTAACGGAAAATGAACAACGCAAAAGGAATAGTTTTCAAATTCGGAGATAACGTGGATACTGACGTTATCATTCCCGCAAGATATCTGAATTCCTCCGATCCTGCAGAACTGGCCACTCACTGCATGGAGGATATTGACAAGGACTTTATTAAAAATGTAAAAAAGGGTGACATCATCGTAGCGGAGAAAAACTTCGGCTGCGGCTCCTCCAGAGAGCATGCCCCCATCGCCATCAAGGCTGCAGGTGTCAGCTGTGTCATCGCAGAGACCTTCGCCAGAATCTTCTACCGCAATGCCATTAACATCGGACTGCCCATCATTGAGTGTCCCGAGGCATCCCGGAAGATTCAAAACGGCGATGAAGTCGAGATAGATTTCAATACCGGAGTGATCCAAGATCTTACCACAGGCGAAAGCTTCCAGGGACAGGCGTTCCCCGAGTTCATGCAGAAGATTATCGCCGCAGAGGGACTGATCAACTACATCAACAGTCAGGAATAAATTGAGTGCATGGCTCGTAACGTAGGGTTGACATAACCCCCACGAACGCCCGCATCGGATGGAACATCCTTCCGGGGTGTCAGGTCTCCCGGATGGAATTTCCTGACGAAAAGTGATATAGCGGTCGAGAAAATATCACCATCGTCCGGCAAACATTCTCGGAAGGACATTCCATCCGCTGCAGGCGTTCTACATTTTCTCATAATATCTGTACGTCATAGGCATTTCTATTGTTTTGGTGCAAATCGCATCAAAATAGCAAAATCAGTACAAAAAATCTTCTAAATCAAACATTTTTTGTACTGATTTTATTATTTTTCCCATTTTAGCGAAAATAAGCTCTTATAAAAGGCCAAAATCTCCTGTTTTTGTATTTTTTATGCAAAAAATGGCGTTTTTAATACAAACTTTATTGTACCACTGCCTTATCCACATCAATCACTGCGTAGAAATCCGGGTGGTTCATCTGGATCCGTTTCGTGACGGAGTCAACCACATCCTGATCGGAAACGGGATAATCATAGGGGACTACGATGTCAAAAATGAGGTTCGTGTGGGTCAGTCCCTTGACGATGCGGAAATCATGCATGCTGAGTTTTGGATCGATCTGATCCAGATAAGCTTTTACCTCTGCTTTCAGGGACAGTGTCTCGGGGTCATTGGTGCTGACGGGATCCATGTGGATCACAGCGTTACAGTTTAATTTGCTGCGCAGTTCATGCTCTATGGTATCGATCGTATCGTGCAGGGTCAGAATATTACCGTCGGCAGGAACCTCCGCATGCAGAGAGATCAGAGTCCTTCCGGGGCCGTAATTATGCACGATCAGATCGTGAATCCCGGTGACATCATCATAAGAGAGAACGATGTCGTTAATCTGCTGTACCAGTTCAGGCTCGGGGGGCTGCCCAAGCAGGGGACTGATCGTGTCTTTGGCTGCGACAAATCCGGAGTACAGGATGAACATACCCACCAGCACACCACAGTAACCGTCGATAATGATGCCCGAGGCGGCGGAGACGATAGTGCCGATGAGAACCACGGTGGTTGCTATCATATCGCTCAAACTGTCAATGGCGGTAGCCTTCATTGCCACAGAACCGATCCGGGAACCGATGCTGCGGTTATATAGAGCCATATAGCACTTTACCAGGATCGAAAATACCAGGATGCCGATAATGACAGGGGAGTAGTCAGGAACTTCCGGATGGAAAATCTTACTTACAGAGCTTTTTACCAGTTCGAAGCCCATGAGCACGATTAAAATAGAGACTAACAGCCCGGAGATATATTCGATCCGTCCGTGTCCGAAGGGATGGTCAGAGTCCGGCTTCTGTCCCGCCATTTTGAAGCCTGCCAGCGTAATGATGGAGGATGCTGCATCCGACAGGTTGTTGAATGCATCCGCCGTGATGGCGATGGAATGACTGAAAAAGCCTGCCAGAGCCTTGGTAGTGAACAGGATCAGGTTGAAAAAAATCCCGACGATACCGCAGAGCATTCCATATGCCTGGCGAACGCCGGAATCCGTAACGTTTTCATGATCCCTGATAAATAATTTTGCCAATAATGTAACCATAAGATAACCCCTTTTCCCAAATGAGAGTTTAAGGGATATTTTAGCGCATATGCAGGAAAAATACAAGTAAATCCGGATGATTTGCAGAAAAATGATTTGCAGAAAAAACGCCCAAAGATGCAGATCAAGAAATCTGCGGTTGCTATTGCGCATCCGTCGTTTTCAGTGTATAATCTCGGTGGACGTAATGTAAGCTTTCAGAACGGATCCGGGACGCAGACCATTTTCCGGAGCCGTACTGGTAATTTATAATAATCAAAAGTAAAAATGGAGGAACGATCGATGAGAAAGAAACCGGTTGTATTAATGATCCTGGATGGTTATGGATTGAATGATAAGGTAGAGGGCAACGCCGTAGCACAGGCCAGTACCCCTGTAATGGACTCCCTGATGAAGGAGTATCCTTTTGTACATGGTAATGCCAGCGGTATGGCAGTAGGTCTTCCTGAAGGCCAGATGGGTAACTCTGAGGTAGGTCATATGAATATGGGTGCCGGCCGTATCGTATATCAGGAGCTGACCCGTATCACCAAGGAGATCCAGGACGGCGACTTTTTTAAGAATGAAGCTCTGTTAAAAGCCATTGATAATTGTAAGAAGAACAACAGCGCCCTGCATCTGATGGGTCTGTTATCCGACGGTGGCGTACACAGCCACATTACCCATCTGTACGGTCTGTTGGAGCTGGCGAAGCAGCAGGGCCTGGAAAAAGTATACGTTCACTGCTTCTTAGATGGACGTGATACCCCTCCCGCCAGCGGTAAGAGCTATGCAGAGCAGTTAAATGAAGAAATGAAGAAAATCGGTGTAGGTAAGATCGCTTCTGTAATGGGCCGTTATTATGCTATGGATCGTGATAACAATTATGACCGTGTACAGCTGGCTTACGACGCCATGACCGAGGGCAAAGGTCTGACCGCTGCCTGCGGTATCTGTGGTATCCAGGAGTCTTACGACAGAGAAGAGACCGATGAGTTTGTAAAACCTACTGTTGTTGTAGAAGATGGCAAGGCAGTCGGACTGGTGCAGGACAAGGATTCCGTGATCTTCTTCAACTTCCGTCCCGACCGTGCAAGAGAGATCACCAGAGCCTTCTGTGATGATGACTTCAAGGGATTTGACCGTGTGAGAAAGGATATTACTTTTGTATGCTTCTCCGATTACGATCCTACCATTCCTAATAAAGAAGTGGCATTCCACAAGATCGCCATTACCAATACCTTCGGTGAGTGGCTGGCAGCCCATGGCATGAAGCAGGCACGTATCGCCGAGACTGAGAAGTATGCACATGTAACCTTCTTCTTCAACGGCGGCGTAGAGCAGCCCAACGAGGGAGAGGATCGTATCCTGGTAAATTCTCCAAAGGATGTGGCGACCTATGATCTGAAGCCGGAGATGAGTGCTCCTCAGGTTTGCGGGAAACTGCTTGATGCGATCCGCTCTGAAAAATACGATGTGATCGTGATCAACTTCGCGAACCCCGATATGGTAGGTCATACCGGTGTGATCTCCGCAGCCATCAAGGCTATTGAGACCGTAGATGAGTGCGTAGGCAAGGCAGTACAGGCAGTGAAGGATGTAGACGGCGTTCTGTTCATCTGTGCAGACCACGGTAACGCAGAGCAGATGATCGATTACGCCACCGGTCAGCCTCATACCGCACATACCACCAATCCGGTTCCGTTCATCCTGGTAAACTACGATCCTGCTTATACGCTGAAAGAGGGCGGATGCCTGGCAGATATCGTACCTACCCTGATCAACGTGATGGGTATGGAGCAGCCGGCAGAAATGACAGGAAAGTCTCTGTTAATTAAAAAGTAATCACCGGAATATTTTCGGTAAGATCGCAGAAACCATAAAAGCAGAGGAAGATTCCTCAGGCACTTTGCACGGTGCCTGAGGATTTTGTAACTGATTTTTACATGATATCTTCTTATCAGCAGGAGGAAGAATTATATTATATGGAACAGAAGAAAAATCTGGTAACTCTGGGCAGCACCGGGATCACCGTAGAGAAGAACTCCTTCGGAGCGCTGCCCATCCAGCGGATCTCCAAGGAAGCAGCTATTGGACTGCTTCGCAAAGCCTATGCGGCAGGCGTGACCTTTTATGATACTGCCAGATACTATACCGACAGTGAAGAGAAAGTGGGCGCTGCCTTTGATGGTATGCGGGACAAAATATATATCGCTACCAAGACAGGAGCCACCACAACAGAAGGCTTCTGGAAGGAGCTGCATACTTCCCTGGAAAAATTAAAAACAGACTATATCGACATTTATCAGTTCCATAACCCGGCATTCTGCCCGAAGCCGGGAGATGGCACAGGATTGTATGAGGCTATGCTGGAAGCAAAGGACAAAGGCATGATCCGCCATATCGGCATCACGAACCATCGTCTGAATGTAGCGCATGAAGCCATTGACAGCGGACTGTATGAGACTCTGCAGTTCCCTTTCTGTTATCTGGCGACGGACAAGGATCTGGAGCTGGTACAGGATTGTAAAAAAGCAGGCATGGGATTTATCGCCATGAAAGCACTGTCCGGCGGACTGATCAATAATTCAGCAGCGGCATATGCATATCTGGCACAGTTTGATAATGTACTTCCGATCTGGGGAGTGCAGCGGGAGAGCGAGCTGGATGAATTTCTGTCCTATATAGATAATCCTCCTGCATTGACACCCGAACTACAGGCGGTGATCGACCATGACAGAGAAGAACTGCAGGGAGAATTCTGCAGAGGCTGCGGCTACTGCATGCCCTGCCCCGCGGGGATCGAGATCAACAACTGTGCCCGCATGAGTCTGATGATCCGCAGAGCACCTTCCGCAGCACAGCTGACAGACGAGATGCAGGCAAAAATGCGTAAGATTGAAGAGTGCCTGCATTGTGGCAGATGTAAGTCCAAGTGTCCCTATGGACTGGATACTCCGGCACTGCTTGAGAAAAATTATAAGGATTACTGTGAGATCCTTGCCGGAAAAGCGTATTAACGCATAGCAGATCTGAATAATAACCTCCTTATGGGATATACTTAACTGGGAAAAAGTAAGTTAAGGATACCTGTAAGGAGGTTTTTTATGGAAAAATATCTGGAGATCATCGAAGTACACGGAAGGGAGATCCTGGATTCGAGAGGGAATCCCACGGTGGCAGCGGTTGTTACCGTGAAGGACAAAGAGACCGGCAGATGCACAAAGGGTATGGCGGCAGTGCCTTCCGGAGCCAGCACCGGACAGTTCGAGGCTGTGGAACTCAGGGATGGTGAGACCAGATATTTCGGTCTGGGCGTGCAGCATGCCGTGAAAAATATAGACGAGAAAATTGCAAGTGTTTTACTGGGAGAAAATGCCCTGGAGCAGATCCGTATCGATAGAATCCTACGGGAGACGGACGGCACGGACAACAAGAGCAGCTTAGGTGCCAATGCCATGCTGGCAGTGTCCATGGCGGTGGCAAGAGCAGCTGCGGA
>OHAQ01003167.1_pt1 | contig 11390 bp, 10 predicted proteins | sample 1577111 | NCBI WGS metagenome assembly OHAQ01 (sample SAMEA3541549, study PRJEB24748) | human gut metagenome | biome: human gut; feature: human-associated habitat; material: faeces | place: China | collected 2012 | reverse complement strand
TATTATGTATTATGCACACTAATTTTAAAAAAAGGCTTTTTCGACGGCATTTTTGAGCAAAAAAAGAGCCTCACACGGTGTGAGGCGAAAAATGAAATAAAATAAAACTATGTGTAGAACAAAAGAAAGGAGACAACAAAACGGATGTTAGTATCAAACATTGCTGTATGATTATCTTAACATCATGTATATTATATATCAAAAAACAAGATTCGTCAAGCAAATTACAGAATTTATATTTTTTATTCATACATTTTGGCGTTTTGCACAATTGGAGTGTGCTCCGGTTTAGCGATATTTCACCGATAAAATTAAAAATAACTTAAATAAGCGAAATATTAAACCATTAGCCGAAAAAGCGCGGAAAACGTTGATGATCGGCGGCATGATAGAAAATCATAAAATATAAAGATCTGAACTATTTTTCGCTCTGCGCTTGAAAAATCGACGAAAATATGATATACTTATGTTTATAGGGATATAGTAAAAAACAAGAAAGGAAAGCAGAAAATGATAAACAGCGAAGTGTTTTGGCAGGTGGTGCGCGACCGTGCCCCGCGTTGGACCGGCGAGATATTCCTGGTATTCGCACTCACGGCGGTGCTGCTGATAATGGTCTGCTCGCTGCGGCGGCTGAGCCTGCGGCGCTCGGCGCTGGCGGTGGGCGTTTACACATACGTCTACAACGTCTTGGTGACAACGCTTTTCATGCGTGAGCAGTACCCATACTACCGCTATACGCTGCGGGTGGATTTTATTCGGCAGATATTCGTGGAGCACAGCGCTTTCGCGGCGACGGAGGGTCTGCTGAATTTCCTCATGCTGCTGCCGCTGGGGCTTGCGCTGCCGTTTTTCTTCAGGCGCTACGCCGTAGCAAAGACCTGCGCGATAGGCGGCGCGCTGACGGTCTTCATAGAGGTTACTCAGCTCGCGGCGCGGCTGGGCGAGCTGCAGGCGGACGACCTTATACTAAACTACGCGGGTTGTATGGCAGGGGCGTACATCTGCGCCGCGATCTCGGCTGTATACAAGCGCCGCAGGAAAAAAAGAACAGCAGAAAAAACCAATTGTTATAAAACACAGCAATAAGATAGGAATAATTTATTAAATATTCAGATTTGCTCTTGCATTTTATAGAAAAATGGTATATAATAAAGAGTGCAGAAGAAACAGATGAATATCTGTTCAACTGTAACAAGGTGATGCGCTTGAAAAAAAAGCGCTGTTGCCATAGAGAAAACTGAAAGGAATGATATAAATTATGGAAAAACGTTTTGTGTATGCTGATAACGCCGCTACCACCCGCGTTACCAAGAATGTACTTGACGTAATGCTGCCTTACTTTACAGAGGGCTACGGCAACGCTTCGAGCATTTACCAGCTCGGTATGGACGCTGCTAAGGCTGTGCTGGCTGCAAGAGAAAAAGTAGCCGCCGCTCTGGGCGCTAAGGTAAATGAGATATACTTTACGGCCGGCGGTTCTGAGTCGGACAACTGGGCTATAAAGGGCGCGGCTGAGCTGGGCGCTAAAAAGGGCAAGAAGCACATCATAACCACCGCGATAGAGCACCACGCTGTGCTGCATACCTGCGAGTACCTGGAAAAGCACGGCTTTGAGGTAACATATCTGCCCGTAGATGAATACGGCAGAGTTACCGCGCAGCAGGTGGCTGACGCTATCCGCGAGGATACCTGCCTGGTAACTATAATGTTCGCAAATAACGAGATCGGTACTATAATGCCTATCCCCGAGATCGGCGCAGTGTGCAAGGAAAAGAAAGTAATTTTCCACACCGACGCGGTACAGGCGGTAGGCCATGTAGAGATCGACGTAAAGGCTATGGATATAGATATGCTCTCGCTTTCGGGTCACAAGATCCACGCACCAAAGGGCATCGGCGCACTTTATATCAGAAACGGCATAGCTCTGCCGAACCTCATCGCGGGCGGCGCGCAGGAGCGCGGCAAGAGAGCGGGCACGGAGAACGTTCCCGGAATAGTAGGTCTGGCTGAGGCTATCACAACTGCCTGCGCCGATATTCCCGAAAAGACCGTTAGGATCTCCGCCCTGCGCGACAAGCTGATAGAGGGCATACTCAAGATACCGCAGACCCGTCTGAACGGCGACGCTAAGCAGCGCCTTGCGGGAAATGTGAACGTTTCTATCCGCGGAATAGAGGGCGAGAGCCTGCTGCTCATGCTCGACCTTAACGGCATATGCGCTTCTTCCGGCTCTGCCTGCACTTCCGGCTCGCTCGACCCATCGCACGTTCTGCTCGCGATAGGTCTGCCGCACGAGATAGCTCACGGCAGCCTGCGCCTTTCGCTCGGCGAGGACGCTACCGAAGAGGACGTTGACTACATCCTTTCGGTACTGCCCGGCATAGTTACACGCTTGCGCTCTATGTCGCCCCTTTGGGAAAGAGTTTGCAAGAACGAAAATCTTAACCCCGACGGCACGCCTAAGGCATAACGGCGCTGCCGCAGGATAAAGCAACCATAAAAAATCCGTAAGTAAGGAGATCGTGAAATATGATTTACAGCGAAAAAGTTATGGATCACTTTGCCAACCCGAGAAACGTTGGCGAGATCGAAAATGCCGACGGCATTGGCGAAGTAGGCAATGCTAAGTGCGGCGACATCATGAAGATGTACCTTAAAATAGACAACGGCATAATCACCGACGCTAAGTTCAAGACCTTTGGCTGCGGCGCTGCCGTTGCTACCTCCTCTATGGCTACCGAGCTGATAAAGGGCAAGCCCGTAGAGGACGCGGTAAAGCTTACCAACAAGGCGGTTATAGAGGCCCTCGACGGACTTCCCCCTGCAAAGCTGCACTGCTCGGTGCTGGCTGAGCAGGCTACCAAGGCTGCACTTGCCGATTATTACCGCAAGAACGGCATCGACCCCGAACCTATACTCGGTAAATTTGCCGACTGCGAAGACTGCGAGAACTGCGGAGTTTAAGGGCGCATGAAGCAGGTAGAGATATTCACCGACGGTGCTTGCTCGGGAAATCCCGGGCCGGGCGGCTGGGGCGCTGTGCTGCGCTACGGCAGCGCTGAAAAAGAGCTTTCGGGCGGGGCGGCGGATACCACCAACAACCGCATGGAGCTTTCGGCGGTGATAGCCGCGCTTTCGGCGCTCAAAGAGCCTTGTAAGGTCACCCTCACCAGCGATTCCAAATACGTTATCGACGCGGTGACTAAGGGCTGGGCGAAAAAGTGGCAGGCGAACGGCTGGGTGAAGTCTGACAAAAAGCCTGCGCTGAACGCTGATCTTTGGGAAAAGCTGCTGGCGCTGCTCGAAAAACACGATGTGCGCTTCGTGTGGGTAAAAGGCCACGCAGGCCACCCAGAGAACGAGCGATGCGACCGACTGGCGGTAGAACAGTCGATGAAATACAAGTAATGACAGCCGTGCGGAAATGTTCAGTTTCTGCACGGCTTTTTTACAAATTTGTATTGATTTTTTCGCCGCTTTGTGTTATAATGTACCTGATATTTTTTAAGCGGAGGTATTATACTCTATGTCAGTTTTTTTTGATGAAAAAAATATGAGTTTCAAGCTTACTGCGAGCGAGAGCTGCTATATGCTCAAAGTGGCTCCCGGCGGCTATCTGGCTCACGTTTATTACGGCAAGGACCTGCCAGACGAAGACCTTTCTTATCTGCTTCGTCTGGACGAGAACCCTTTTACGCCTGAAACAAACGACCGCGATAAGGCTTGCTATATGGATACTCTGCCCTTTGAGTACCCCTGCTTCGGGCTGGGCGATTACCGCGAGCACGCTTTCTCGATAATGGATAAGAACGGCGCTTCTACCTGCGACCTGCGCTATAAGTCGCACAAGATCTATAAGGGCAAGCCCGCGCTGGAGGGTCTGCCTGCTACTTTCGCAAACACCCCCGAAGAGGCTGAAACGCTCGAGATAACTATGGAGGATAAGCCTGCGGGTCTTGAAGCAGACCTTATCTACACCGCGTTTGCGGGTCTGAACGCCATCGCGCGCTCGGTAGTTATCCGCAACGTTGGCGGCGATAACGTAAAGCTTACCCGCGTTTACTCCGCCTGCGTAGAGTTCGACGACGAGAAGATGGATATGATAACCCTAAACGGCTCTTGGGCACGCGAGCGCGCTATGGAACGCTGCCGCCTGCACGTCGGCAAGCAGATAATCGACTCTATGCGCGGCGAATCTTCACACCAGAACAACCCCTTCACCGCTCTTTGCAGACACAATGCCGATGAGGACAGCGGCGAGGTTTACGGCTTTAACTTCGTATACTCGGGCAACTTCGTTTCCGAAGCGGAAGTTACTCAGCACAGAAAGACCCGCTACCTGATGGGTATAAATTCCTGCGATTTTGAATGGCTGCTCGAGCCGGGCGAGAAATTCACCGCCCCCGAGGTCATCATGGTATACTCCGACGAAGGTCTGGGCAAGATGAGCCGCACCTTCCACGATCTTTACAGAAACAACCTTATCCGCGGCGAATACAAGGATAAGCGCCGCCCGATACTGATAAACAACTGGGAAGCCACCTACTTCAATTTCTCAGCTGAAAAGCTGGTGCAGATAGCTGAGCAGGCTTCTAAACTGGGCATAGAGATGCTCGTAATGGACGACGGCTGGTTCGGTCACCGCGACGCCGATAACTCCTCGCTGGGCGACTGGTTCGTTTACGAAAAGAAGCTCGAGGGCGGTCTGAAAGCGCTCGTTGACAAGGTAAACGCGCTGGGCATGAAGTTCGGCATTTGGTTCGAGCCTGAGATGATCTCGCCCGACTCTGAGCTTTACAAGGCACACCCCGATTGGGCTATACAGGTAAAGGGAAGAGAGCTGACCCTCTGCCGCGAGCAGTATGTTCTCGACTATTCCCGTGAGGACGTTCGCGACTACGTTTACGGCATGATGAAGAAGATACTCGACAGCGCGAATATCGAGTACATAAAGTGGGATATGAACCGCCAGCTTACAGAAGTGGCCTCAAACAGCCTGCCTAAGGAGCGACAGAGAGAGCTTTGGCACAGATACGTTCTCGGAGTTTACGACCTTATGAACAGACTTACTGCCGATTATCCGCACCTGCTGCTTGAGAACTGCTCTGGCGGCGGCGCAAGATTTGACGCGGGTATGCTTTACTACTCGCCGCAGATCTGGTGCTCGGACGATACCGACGCCATCGAAAGACTGAAAATACAGTACGGCACATCTATGTGCTACCCCTGCTCGGCTATGGGCGCGCACGTTTCCGACTGCCCGAACCACACCGTTGGCAGAACTACGCCTTTCACCACCCGCGGCCATGTAGCTATGGTAGGTACTTTCGGCTACGAGCTTGACGTTACTAAGATACCCGAAGAGGACAGAAACGCTATCCCCGGTCAGATCGCCGAGTTCAACAAGTACAACAAGCTGGTGCGCACCGGCGACCATTACCGCATAGGCAATATGTTCGAGGACAACACTTGGGACGCTTGGATGTTCGTAGCTAAGGACAAGGGCGAGGCGCTCTTCGAGTTCGTACAGGTGCTCTCCCGTCCGAACGAGCGCTCGCGCAGGATAAAGCTCAAGGGCTTAGAGCCGAACGCTTACTACTACGAGGAATCCAACCCCGAAGTTAAGCTTTCGGGCGCGGCTCTTATGCAGTGCGGTATAAACATCACCTCGCTTTGGGGCGATTATCAGTCGAAGATACTGCACTTCATCAAGGCGTGATATACTGAATTAAAATTTCGCTGCATCTGTCAGAAAGGGCGGGCTGCGGCGAATTTTAAGGATAAAAATGTAAACGTTATCATTAAAGCAGGAGGGTAACGGAAATGGATAATAATTACTTCAAAAGCGTTATCGACGCCGACGAAGCGCCCGTAGTTATCTGCGATCTAAGCCACACGGTGGTCTACATGAACCCCACGGCTGTAAAGAGGTACGAAAAACGCGGCGGCGCGGCGCTGATAGGCAGGTCGCTGATGGGCTGTCACAACGCCGACTCTAACAGTAAGATAGAGCGCGTGATAGCGTGGTTCAAAAAAGACCCCGCCAACAACAAGGTATACACTTTTCGCAACGAAAAGGAAAACAAGGACGTGTACATGATAGCCCTAAGAAACGACGGCGGTGAGCTGATAGGCTATTACGAAAAGCACGAGTACAGAAATATCGAGAGCATGGCGCTTTACGATATTGACTGAGCTGGACAAGGAGAATTTTAGCAGATGAAGATGAAAAAGCTTGCGGCGCTGGTATGCGCTGCGGTGTTCGCGGCGGGCGTGCTTGGCGGCTGCGCGGGCAAGGATAAAAAGACCGACTCGGCTGCCGACGCTAAGACCATAAGCGCCGACGAATATTACAACGCTCAGCACGTAGATACGGGCTGGGAGTGGGGCAACGCCACGATAATGGCGGGCGGATTTATCCCGAACATTATCTACAACCCCACCGAAGAGGGCGTAGTTTACGCGCGTACCGATATGGGCGGCGCTTACAAGATCGACAAGGAAACGGGCAAGTGGAAGTGCATGACCGACTTCATCGGCGGCGACGACTGGAACTTGAACGGCGCCGAGAGCATCGCCACCGACCCCGTAGAGCCTAACCGCGTTTATATGGCGGCGGGCACATACACAAATTCGGCGGGCGCTATAATGGTTTCCGACGACTACGGCGAGAACTGGCTGAAGGTAGACGTAGATTTCCGCATGGGCGCGAACGAGGTCGGCAGAGGCTGTGGCGAAAGACTTCAGGTAGACCCCTGCGACAACAGCATTCTCTACTACGGCTCGCGCTCGGACGGACTTTTCAGATCCACCGATTATGGCAGGAGCTGGAATAAAGTTGAGAGTTTCCCGACCACGGGCGGCTACATCGAGGAAGGCTACTCTATCGGCATAACATGGGTGGCTTTCGATAAAAGCTCGGGCAGCAAGGGCAAAGCCTGCCAGACGATATTCGCGGGCGCGGCAAGACCTACGGGCAACGTCATCTTCCGCTCAGACGACGGCGGCGAGAGCTGGAGCGAGGTAGAGAACCCCTATTACGAAAAGCTGAAAAAGAACGAGGGCATGAAGCCTGTACAGGGCGAAGTTTCCTCCGACGGCTACCTCTACTGCACGTTCGGCGACAAGGCCGGTCCGAATAACGTAATGCGCGGCTCGGTGCAGAAATACTCCATCAAGGATAAAACTTGGGAAGAGATAACCCCCGACCTCAAATACACCTGCGGTTACAGCGGACTAAGCGTAAACCCCAACGACCCGAACATGATAGTAGTGACCACCCTCGACCTCTGGGCGGTAGTGGACAACATCTACACCAGCTTCGACGGCGGCAAGACTTGGACGGGCATATGGGACCCCGAAACGCAGAAAACCAATTACAACCTCGACATATCAGAGTGCAAATGGCTCGACTGGCAGGGTCAGCTAAAGCCGGGCTGGTGGATGACGGGCGTTTCGATAAACCCCTTCAATCCCGACGAGATAATGTACGGCACTGGCGCGACGGTATTCAAGACGGATAACCTTACAAAGTGCCAGAGCGAGCCGATAAACATTTCCGTGGCGGCTGAGGGCATAGAGCAGACGGCGATTTTCGACATAGTAGCGCCAAACGCCAACGATGAGAATGCCCCCGAGCTTTACTCTATCCTCGGCGACCTTTACGGCTTCAAGCACATGGACGTAAACAAAGCGCCTGAAGAGCATTTCGGCGACTTTAAGTCCACCTCCATCGACTGCGCTATGCTGGACTACAACATAGTCGTCCGCGCGACAGAGGAGGGCGACGCTACGCTTTATTACTCCACCGACGCCGCCGACACTTGGAACGAGATAAAGGGTCTGCCTGACGATAGCCTGAAAAAGACGGGCGGTCAGGTGAAGCTTTCGGCAGACGGCAAAACGCTGCTTTGGCAGCCGGGAGTTGCCGGCGCGAGCGCGTATATGACTAAGGACTGGGGCAAGACCTGGACGGAGCTTGCCGACCTGCCGGGCGGCTGCACTATCGAAACCGATAAGGTCAACCCCGACCGCTACTACGCAGTATACGACGGCAGATTTTACATGACAGCCGACGGCGGAAAGAGCTGGAGCACCATCACGGAATTCCTGCTTTCAAACTTCACGCTAGAGGCTGCGGCGGATACCGAGGGCGACCTTTGGATAGGCGCGGGCAACGGCGGAGTTTACTATCTCGACGCTGACGGCGACGCGCAGCTTACACGCGTATCTGACGCAGTGCAGGATTGCTCGGTAGTAACGCTCGGCAAGGCGGCTGACGGCGCGGACTACATGACTCTTTACATGATAGGCGAAGCGAACAACGAGGGTCACGGCGTGTATATGTCCACCGACAAGGGCGTTTCATGGAAGCGCATAAACGACGATACTGAAAAGTGGGGCAACGTAAAGAACGTTATGTCGGGCGACCCGAAGGTCTTTGGCAGAGTTTACATCGTTACCGACGGCAGAGGTATCATAATGGGAAATATCAAGAGCGAATAATTCGCCGCGATAAGCAAAAAATAAGGCTGACGTTTAATGGCGTCAGCCTTTTTGTGTTCTTAAATTTTTTTGCGGTAGATAAGCCCTTTGCCATGCAGGTAGTCGAACCGCAGAACTATCGTCAGCATACAGAAAAGCTCGCTTATCAGAAAGAATATCAGCGTCGCGAAAGGCACTGAGTAGCCGCTCGGCTCAGTTATCATGCCGCGCAGCTCGGAGAACATCAGCGAGGGGTGGACGAGCATATAGCTGAAAGTCTTTGCGTGCAGCCCGCGGTACTTGAACGTAAATTCGTAAGCGTTCATCTCGTGCGCCTTTTTCATCGACTTTTCGACCTCCTGCGGGGTGCTGCCGAGTATGTCGGAAAATCCGCAGTAGTCCCAAAGGCTCTCGCTGTTGATAGTTTTCAGTTCTTCGGCGGAGAGCTGCGAAAGCTTTTCGTCGCTCATGCCATCGAGCACTATCGAAGCGGGCGCGGCTTTCATCTGCCGCATAAAGTCCTCAGCACCGCTGTAATCCTCAAGGTAGCTTTCGTACCCCGCGAAGTAGTAAACGTCCGCCTCGGTCTTTTTCATGTAGCGGTAAACGCTGAGTGCATAATCATGGCTGACGTAGTAGCTGAAAACAGCGGGCATCGCGAGCACAAAGCCTGCCGCGCAGAGTATAGCGGCGGCACGCAGGTCGCGCACGCGGCGCAACACGGCGTAAAGCTTTACCAGCGAGCCGGGCAGCAGGCAAAGCACCGCCGCGCATAGCAGCGAGATGACCGCCGCCACGTCAGAGCCGCATATCAGCGCGAGCAGCATACCCGCCGCTGAGCAGAGCAGCGCCGAGAATATCAGCACCGCTCCGAACTGCACCGTGAAAATCGGGCGGCGCGGCTTTGGCAGAGGTTTGCCCTCGGTATTATCTTTTTTCCGCATAAATTTTCGCTTCCCCTTTCGCAAAATGTGTGAAGGTCAAAGTGGTTATCTGTGCAAATAGTGAGTATCAGTTCTGTTTGTAGTCGGCGAGGAATTCTTTCAGCCCCTGCATCGAAGCGCTGAGGGTATCCATATCGGGCAGATAAACTATGCGGAAATGGTCGGGAGCGCCCCAGTGGAAGCCGCCGCCGTGTACCAGCAGTATCTTTTTCTCGCGCAGGAAGTCGAGCACAAACTGCTCGTCGTTGGTAATGCCGAATTTCTCAATATCCATTTTCGGGAATATGTAGAAAGCCGCCTTGGGCTTTACCGCCGAGATCCCGTCGATGCTGTTGAGCGCATTGTAGATAAACTCGCGCTGATCGTAGATCCTGCCGCCGGGGAGGAGAAGCGGGTCTTTTTTGCCGAAGCTGGCGGGGTCTAGGGCGGTGGCTACCATGTGCTGCGCGGGCACATTTGAGCAAAGGCGCATGGAGGAGAGCATATTCAGTCCCTCGATATAGCCGCGCGCCGCCTTTTTGTTGCCCGAAAGGCTCATCCAGCCGATGCGGAAGCCCGCCGACATATGCGATTTTGAAAGTCCGCTGAATGTGATGCAGAAAACATCGTCCCCAGCGAGGGAAGCGATAGAGGTGTGCACCGCGTCGTCCATCAGCAGGCGGTCGTAGATCTCGTCGGAGAAGATTATCAGCCCGTTCTCGCGCGCTACATCCACTATCTGCATGAGCAGGTCTTTTTCGTATACCGCGCCGGTAGGGTTGTTCGGGTTTATGATAACTATAGCCTTGGTGTTCGGCGTTATCTTTTTCTTTATGTCCTCGATGTCGGGGTTCCAGTCGGCGCTTTCGTCGCAGACGTAGTGTACGGCCGTGCCGCCCGCGAGGGTAACTGAAGCTGTCCAGAGCGGGTAGTCGGGCGAGGGCACGAGCACTTCGTCGCCGCTGTCGAGCAGGCCTTGCATAGACATGGTGATAAGCTCGGAAACGCCGTTGCCGGTGTAAATATCGGCGGGGGTAACGCCCTTTATTCCGCGGTATTCGTCGTAGCGGATTATCGCTTCGCGCGCGGCGATTATGCCGTGAGAATCGCTGTAACCCTGCGCGAGGGGCAGCGAGGAGGACATTACCTGCATAACGTCATCAGGCGCGTTGAAGCCGAAAGTGGCGGGGTTGCCGATATTTAGCTTTAATATCTTTTCGCCCGCGGCTTCCATCATATTGGCCTCGTCCATAACAGGACCTCTTATATCGTAGCAAACATGGTCAAGCTTGTGTGATTTTGCAAATTCTCTCATTTTCATGATACCTCCTAAGCCGAAAAAATTCGGCAGATAATATTATTATACACCCGCGGCGGAAGATTGTCAAGCGCGGCGATCTTGTGATTTTCAAATATGCAAAATTAGCACTTTACAAAGCTTCAAAAATGTGATATATTAAAGGTATAAAATACGCCCTGATGATTCCGATCGGCGAAAGGCTTAAAAACATCTTCCGGCACATACTGGAAAGGAATATTCCGTTCCCGGATCAAACTGAACAACTGCTGAAACAACTCGCCTCGTACGCCCTGTTTCAACATCACCTTATCTATCTCCTTTTCCTGCTGAATCGCTTCAATCACAGCCCGGATCCCGAATATACATTCCTGTTTATATTTTGCCATATCCCGCCTTTTATTTTATATTTTTAATAACCTTCTTCTCTCCCTCTATATTCATAACCTTTAGCTTTTAGCCTCTAGCTTTTTACCTTTTACTTCTATCAAATCCTGCCCGATATCCCTACGGTAACTCATATCTTTGAAAGACAGTCTTGCCACGTTAGCATAAGATTGTTTCAGCGCCTGTTCCATCTGTGTTCCGAAAGAGCTCACAGCCATCACCCGTCCGCCATTAGTCAGGATCTGTCCATCAGCCTCTTTTGTTCCGGCATGGAATACAATACTCCCTTCGATATC
>OHAQ01003163.1_pt1 | contig 11416 bp, 9 predicted proteins | sample 1577111 | NCBI WGS metagenome assembly OHAQ01 (sample SAMEA3541549, study PRJEB24748) | human gut metagenome | biome: human gut; feature: human-associated habitat; material: faeces | place: China | collected 2012 | reverse complement strand
TGCTGCAACAGAGTCTACTACTATTACATCTAATGCTCCACTCCTTATTAAACTTTCAGTTATTTCTAATGCTTGTTCTCCTGTATCTGGTTGAGATACTATTAAATTATCTATATCTACACCTAATTTTTTTGCATATACTGGGTCTAATGCATGTTCTGCATCTATAAATGCTGCTTCTCCACCCATTTTTTGTGCTTCTGCTACAACATGTAATGCAAGTGTTGTTTTACCTGATGATTCAGGTCCAAATACTTCTATAATTCTTCCTCTTGGAACTCCACCTATACCTAATGCCATGTCTAGGCTTAATGCTCCTGTTGGAATTGCTTCTATTTCCATTGCTTTAAATTCTCCAAGTTTCATTACTGAACCTTTTCCGAATTGTTTTTCAATTTGGCTCATTGCTGCTTCTAGAGCTTTTTTCTTTTCTGTATTTTCTGCCATTGTTCTTTCCTCCTTAATATTGAACTTCTGTTTGATATATTCTTTATATCACTAAACAATTGTTTTGTCAATATCTTTTTTAAATTTTTTTATTTATGCCAATCTTTTATATTGTAAAATTGATAAAACCAGTTTGGTTCTAATGTTCCAGCTAATTCAGTACTATATGCAACTGTATATTTATTATTGTACAAACTTAAATATGGCATTTCATTTTTATATATTTCACCTAATCTTTTATAGTCTTGTTTTAACTTTTCTTCATCATTTATATTTTTAACTTCATTCATGATATTTTTAACTTCTTCATTTGAATAATTTGCTAAATTATTATCTCCAAAAAATGTTGATAAATCTGGACTTATTGATAAATTCATACTACATAAAATCATATCATAATTTTTATTTGTTAAATAGCTCTGATATTGACTATCATTTGCTTTGATCAAATTTATTCTAAATCCTTGATTTTCTAATTGTGTTTTTATATTTTTTGCTACTAGTACTTTATTTTCATCAGTTGATTTTACAACAAAATTTAAAGATATTCTTTGTGTTCTGTAATTCACTATTTTTTGCCAATACTTGTATTTATAACTCCACCCGTTCATTTACTAATATTTGTTTTGCTTGTTCTAGATTATATCCTGCGCTAGCATCTTGCTCTTGATATATCCATGTTCCATAATCTAATGGAAAACTTGATGTATAATAATTATCTCCATATACACTTGATACAATATTCGATTTATCTATTGAATAGCAAATTGCTTTTCTTACATTTAATTGTGATAATATTTCTCCTTGTGTATTAAATGCTATAAAATCATGCTCTCTGCCCTTCATTTCTTTTGCTTGATATCCGATTGTTCCTATATATTCTTTTAAATTACTATTTTGCGTGCTTATTAAATCTATTGCTCCTGTTTTAAATGAGTTATATAGTTCCCCTACACTTGAATATGTTGATATTGTTATTTTATCTAGCTTTAATTTATCGTAATCTTGATTATATTCATTTTTGGATAAAATTAATGTTGAATCCTGAACCTCACTTACTTTATACATTCCAGTTCCTACTGGCACTATATCTGGGCTAAAAACTTTATCACTATAAAATTTACTTGACAATATTGGAAATGTTAAATTATATTCAAAAAATGGAACTTCTTGATCTAATGTAATTCTAACTGTTGTAGAATCAATAACTTCTACTGTTATTACATTTTTCACATTAGAAGAATATATTGTATCTGAGTCTTTTAATCTATCTATTGTAAATTTTACATCATCTGCTGTAAATTTTTGTCCATCTGACCACTTTTTATCATCTCTTAATTTTATTAAATATGTTGTTTCATTTTGTTTTGCCCATTCTTTTGCCAGACATGTTTCTAGTTTATACTCTTTTGTTAATGTCATTAATGGTTCAAATATTATTTTCGATACATCTTGTATATTTTTATTTTTACTTAATATTGGGTTTATACTGTCAAATGATGCTACTCCTAGTTTTAATTCCGTTACTTCTGGTGTTTCTTCTTGACTTATTTCATATTTTATATCATCTTTTTTTTGCTCGTCTTTTTTTATTTTTACAATCGCAAATATCATTATTGCTATTGCAAATATAATGAATATATATTTAAAATAGTTTGATTTCATTTTACACCTCTATTTCTGGTAATATAATACATTATTTTTTATTTTTTTTCAAGCTTTCTTTTTTCTTTTTATTTAAATTGATTTCTCTTTCTATCTTTCTTTGTTTTTTCAAATTATATTTTCCATAATTTTTCCTCATTAATTATACTAAATTTTTTTGCAGATCACAATACCGTTTAGTAAATATTTATTATTTCATGCAATTTTTTGACAATAGCAGACTATAAAAAACTAGTATTAAATATATGTAATGTTGGGGAAAATTTTTAGATTTAAATTTAAAAAATTAGAATTTTGATAAAATAATTTTGTTTTTCATTTTTATAATTTGATTTGAATTCAAAAAATTAGTCATGCAATTGTCAAATAAATTGCATGACATTATATTAACATGGTTTTAACAAAAAATCAAGAAAAATCGTTCGACATAAATCGACAAATATGTTCTGAACCAATTTTTATTGTACTTTTAATTATATAAGTTACTAGATAATAGAAATCACATTATAAAATAATGTAGTAAACATACATAAAACAACACCACAAATTGTTGGAATTGCAAATGAAATCAATGTCCACTTCCAACTACCAGTTTCCTTTTTAACAGTAAGCAAAGTTGTAGCACAAGGAAAATGTAAAATTGTAAAAAGCATAACATTCATAGCAGTAAGCATAGTCCATCCATTTTGAATTAAAATTTGACCAATTTGTATTGTATCCTCAATATTTACCAATGTTCCACCCTTCAAATAGCACATTAAAATTATTGGTAAAACTATTTCATTTGCTGGAATTCCTAAAATAAAGGCAGTTAAAATATATCCATCTAATCCCATAAGTTTAGCAAATGGATTTAAAAAATTAGCAATTATCGAAAGCAAACTTTCACCATTAATTCCAACATTTGCCATAAACCATATCACCAGACCTGCCGGAGCTGCAACTGATATTGCTCTACCTAAAACAAATAATGTTCTGTCAAATATTGAACGTACTAATATTTTTCCAAATTGTGGTTTTCTATATGGTGGCAATTCCAAAACCATTGAAGATGGCATTCCTTTTAATATTGTTTTTGATAATATTTTTGATATTACAAGTGTTAAAAATATTCCAAATATTATCACAACTATTACAGCAAATGTTGATAATATAGATGCTAAAAATCCGTTTCCACCTGCAAATGCTCCTGCTATAAATATTGTCGCTATTGTTATTAAAAATGGAAATCTTCCATTACATGGTACAAAATTATTTGTTAATATTGCAATTATTCTTTCTCTTGGTGAATCTATTATTCTACACCCAGTTACACCACAAGCATTACAGCCAAATCCCATGCACATTGTAATCATTTGTTTTCCGCTACAACAAGCTTTTTTAAAAAAGCCATCCATATTAAATGCAATTCTTGGAAGATAGCCTAAATCTTCTAAGATTGTAAACAGTGGAAAAAATATAGCCATTGGTGGCAACATTACAGCAATTATCCAAGTTAATGTTTTATACACACCATTTATTAACATATCTGAAAGCCAAGCTGGGCTATGTATATAATTTGCAAAATATACTAGTTTATCTTGAAACCAATTGAATACATTAAATAAAAATTCTGATGGATAGTTTGCTCCCACTATGGTTATCCAAAAAATTATACCTAAAAACAATATCATTATTGGAATTCCAAATGTTTTTGATGTTAAAATTTTGTCTATTTTTAAATCTCTTTCTCTATAATTTTCATTTTCAAAAGTGCAAACTTCTCTTGCTGTTTCTTCTGCTTTTTTCATAATGTCTGCAACTATTTTATCTTTGAAATTTTTTGATGTTATATCCTTTTTTTCTAAATTTTGCTTAGCTTCAATTACCGCTTGTTCTATTTCTTGTTCTTCTAAATTTAACTCTAAATTTTCTTGAATTGAATTCAATATTTTTTCTTCACCATCTATTAATTTTATAGCAATCCACCTATACAATCTTTCTGATATATTTCTTTTTTCTTCAACTATTGTATCACTTTCAATATTTCTCTTTTCTGAATATTCTTTTATATTTGTATCCATCTTAAAAGTTTCTGCTACTTTTTCAAGATTTTCCTCTATTTCTGGTTCATATTTAACTTCATTTGCATATGGATGTATTTCTCCTGCGCAAACTTTGTATATTGTATTCTTTAAATTTTCTAGTGTTTTCTTTTCTCTTGCAACTGTTCCAACAACAGGTACCCCTAATAATTTTTCCAATTTTTTTAAATCAATTTTTATTTTCTTTTTTTCTGCTTCATCTAATAAATTCACACAAACTATTATATTTTCTGTAATTTCCATAATTTGAAAAACTAAGTTCAAATTTCTTTCTAAACATGTACCATCAACTACAATTACTGTTGCATCTGGATTTCCAAAACATATGTAATCTCTTGCAATTTCTTCTTCTTCTGAATTTGACATTATTGAATATGTACCCGGAATATCTACAAATGTGAATTCTTTATTATTGATTATTGCTTCACCAGTTGCATTTGCTACTGTTTTTCCTGTCCAGTTTCCTGTATGTTGATGCATTCCTGTTAGATTGTTGAATATTGTTGATTTTCCTACATTTGGGTTTCCTGCTAATGCTACTGTGTATGTATCTTTCACAAGCTCACCACCTTAAATTTTATTATTACAATATATGTTCTGGTTCTGAGTTTATGCTTTTTTACATTTTTATTCTGTTGCATTAAAAAAAGCTTAGTTTATTACAAACTAAACTTAACTAAAATTTTCTAACTCATCTTTTACCTCTTCTGTCGAAGCTAAATGTAAAACATTATTTGCAAGCTTTTTGCATTCTTCAAAATTTAAACCTGTAATTAGCTTTCTAACACTCAAAATCTTATTAGCATTCATAGAAAATTCATCAAGACCAAGCCCAACAAGCAAAGGAATAAAATTTACATCACCAGCCGCTTCTCCACACATACCACATAAAATTCCATTTTTATGAGCACCATCAATTGCAGATTTAATCAATCTAATAACAGCGGGATTATAATGAGAATACAAATTAGTAAGTTTTTCATTCCCTCTTTCAACAGCAATAGTATATTGAATTAAATCATTTGTCCCTATACTAAAAAAATCGCACTCTTTTGCAAGCTCATCAGCCATTATAGCAGAAGAAGGTATTTCAATCATAATTCCAACTTCTATATTTTCATTAAACTTTATATTTTTTGAATTCAATTCTTTTTTTACTTCTTCAATAATTTCTTTTGACTTTCGTAACTCATCAACTGATGAAATCATAGGAAACATTATTGAAACATTTCCATAACTACTTGCTCTTAAAATTGCTCTAAGTTGAACTTTAAATAAATCAACATTATCTAAATAAATACGTATTGCTCTATAACCTAAAAATGGATTTTCCTCCTTTGGAAGTTTCATATATTTTAAATCCTTGTCCCCACCAATGTCTAATGTTCTAATAACAAGTCTTTTATTTTCTAGACTTTCAGCAATCTTTTTATATGCAATAAATTGTTCATCTTCTGATGGGAAATCTATTGCATCCATATACAAAAATTCACTTCTTAATAATCCAACACCCTCTGCTGTATTATCAATTACAATTTGTATATCTTGTGGTCCTCCAATATTGGCTAAAAGTTCAACTTGATGTCCATCTTTTGTAATAGTTTTTTCATTTTTATATTTTTCTAATTCTAATTTTTCTTGTTTTAAACTCTCCTGATTTTTGGTAAGTTCTTCAATCTTTTCTTGCTTTGGATTTAAAAATATTTCCCCTGTTTTTCCATTTAAAGCAATGTAATCACTTTCTTTTATGTTTTCAAAAATATGCTTTATTCCCACAATTGCTGGTATCTCATTAGTTCTAGCAATTATAGCCATATGTGAATTAACACCACCAATCTCTGTGATAATTCCTGAAATATTTTTTAAATTCATTTTTGCAGTATCTGATGTTGATAATTCTTTTGCAACAAGTATTGTGTTTTCTGGTAATTTTGATAAATCAATTTCTTTTATATTTAACAATTTTGATAATATTCTTTTTTTCATATCTTCTATGTCTCTACTTCTTGCAGACATATATGGATCATCCATTTTCTCAAATGTTTTTATTATTTTATTTAGTCCATTTTCTACTGCATATGAGCTATTACATTTTTCTTGTTCTATTATTTTTATAATCTCTTCTGTTAAATTTGGGTCTTGTAATATCATTAAATATGCTTGCATTATTTCTTTTTCTGTCCCTAATATATTTTGTATTAAATCTTCTATTTCATTTTCTACTTCTTTTATTGCATTATAAACAAGTTGCTTTTCTGCTGATATATCTTCAATTTTTAGTTTTTCTATTTTTAGTTCATTTTCTTTTAAAATTACGACTTTTCCTAGTCCGATTCCATCTGAAACTCCTTTTCCAACAAGCATATAATTACCCTCCAATATTATTTTCTAAAAAATTCTTTACATCCTCTAATGCCATCTCTTCATTCTCTCCCTCACATATAATCTCCAACTCTGTTTTATTCTTTATCCCAGCAGACATAATCATAAGAGGAGACCTAGCATCAATCAACTTTCCATTAACAATTAAATTAATAGTACACTTATACTTCATTGCAAGTTTTGCTAGTTCAGTTGCAGGCCTTGCATGAAGACCTGTTTCATTTTCAATAACAACATTTGCTTTTTTCATCCTTATTTCTCCTCCCAAACATTTTTCTTCCAAGCAGCCATAATTCCCATTGCAACAAATGAACCAGCAGCAAGAGCTACAACATACCAAGCCCAATTACCAATCAAAGGCAAGACAAAAATTCCACCATGAGGAGCCATTAAAGTACAATTAAAAGCCATTGACAATGCCCCTGAAACAGCTGAACCAATTACACAAGAAACAAGTACACGAAGTGGATCTGCTGATGCAAATGGAATTGCTCCCTCTGATATAAATGACAATCCCATAACGTAATTTAGTAAACCTGCTTGTCTCTCCTTTTTAGGCAATTTTTTTGGAAAGAATGTTGCTAAAAGAGCTATTGCAAGTGGTGCAACCATTCCACCAATCATAACTGCTGCCATTATCTCATAATGGCCCTCTGCCAACATTCCTGTTCCAAAAGTATATGCAGCCTTATTTACTGGTCCACCTAAGTCAACAGACATCATACCTGCAAGTATTGCTCCTAAAATTACTCTATTTACTTCACTCATTGATGATAAGAAATTATTTAATCCTGTATTTATTGCTGATACAAATGGATTTATCAATAACATTATTATTCCAATTAACAATACACCTGCAACTGGATAAATCAAAATAGTTCTTATTCCTTCGAGGCTTTTTGGCATAAAACTAAATAATTTTTTCAAAAATAAGACTACATATCCACCTATAAAACCTGCAAGTAATGCACCTAAAAATCCTGAACTTACTAGCACTTCTTCTGGGTTTCCAAGTGATGTAAAAGTTGTTCCTGCTTTACTTATTGCTCCACCAACAAATCCTACAACAAGCCCCGGTCTATCTGCAATACTCATTGCTATATAACCTGATAAAATTACTAGCATAAAGTCAAATGCCATTCCACCTATTGTTTTAAAGAATGCTGCAACTGGCGTATTCATACCAAAATTTGATGGGTCTATTGAATAGTCATCTAATAAAAATGCTATTGCAATTAAAATTCCTCCACCTACAACAAATGGTAACATATGTGTTACACCATTCATTAAATGGTTATATAAATTTCCTTTTGGCTTTTCCATTTCTACATTTTCTCTTTTATTTCCTTGATGATGATAAATTGGAATATCATTTTCAGAATATAATGCTTTTTCTATTAATTCTTTTGGTTTGTGAATTCCTTCTGATACGCTTGTTCTTAGAACTCTTTTGCCGTCAAATCTTGATAAATCAACTTTTACATCTGCTGCTATTATTATTGCTTTTGCATTTTGAATTTCTTCATCTGTAAACTTATTTTTTGTTCCAGATTGACCTTGTGTTTCTACTTTTATTGGATGTCTTAGTTCTTTTCCCATTTGTTCTAGGCTTTCTGCTGCCATATACGTATGTGCTATTCCTGTTGGACATGCTGTAATTCCTAATAATTCATAGCCTTTATTCATTTCGGTTGAGGCACTTTTTTTATCTTTATTATTTTCTGATTTATTATTTGATTTTTCTTCATCCGCCTCATCTATTATCTTCAAAAATTCTTCCTTTGTTTTGGCTTTTAATAAGTCTTTTCTAAATTTTTCATTCATTAATAAAGCTGATAATCTGCTTAAAACTTCAAGGTGTAAGTTATCTTTACTATTTGGTGCTGCAATTAAAAATAATAATTTTACTGGTTTTCCATCTAATGACTCAAAATCAACTCCATCTGGTATTACCATTGCTGCAAGACCTGGTTCTGAAATAACTCCCCCTTTTCCATGTGGTATTGCTATTCCTTCTCCAACACCTGTTGAACCTTCTTCTTCTCTTTTTATTACTAGTTTTAAATATTCTTCTTTATTATTTATATTTCCATTTTGTTCCATAAGTTCAACTGCTTGTTCTATTACATCTTTTTTATTTGATGCTTTAACATTTAAGTCTATTGATTCTTTTGTGAGTAAATCTGTAATTTTCATAATTTTACCCTCATTTTTTATATTTAGGTTTTTAAGGAATGCCTATAAACCTCTTCAATTTTCTTCTTTGTTGCTAAAAATATAGTATTTGTTGTTGCGGTTGCTGCTGCAACTCCCAATTGAAGTGCCTTTTCATAATTATTAAACATTTCATGTCCTGCTAAAAATCCTGCAACCATTGAATCACCTGCTCCAACAGTATTTATAGCATCTTTTACATTTAATGCTTTAATTTTATATGAATATCCATTTTCATCTAAAAGTACTGCTCCATCACTTCCCATTGAAACAATAACATTTTGTGCACCTTTTTCTTTCAACTGTTTTGCATATTCTAATGCTTCGTCTTGATTTGATATTTTGATACCAAAAATTTCTTCTAATTCTTGTTGATTTGGTTTTATTAAATATGGTTTATGTTTTAAAGTTTTAATTAACAATTCTCCTGTTGAATCAACTACTATTTTTATATTTTTATTTTTTGCTTTTTGACAAATTTTTTCATATATATCATTTGGTACACCATTTGGTACACTTCCTGATAATATCAAAATATCTTCATTTTTTATTTTTTCCAATTTTTTATATAATAATTCAAGATATTTTTGCTCTATATATGGTCCTTTTGCATTTATTGCTGTTTCTTGATTTTCTTCTAATATTTTCACATTTATTCTTGAATTATCATTTTCTATTTCTATAAAATCTGTTTCTACTCCATATTGTTGTATTTGTTTTTCTATTTCTTTTCCTACAAATCCTGATATAAATCCCATTGCTGTTGTTTCTTGTCCTAATGCTTTTAATACTATTGATACATTTATTCCTTTTCCACCTGGAAAAATATATTCTTCTTGACTTTTATTTATTTTTCCTGTTTTTAAGTTTTGTGCTTTTATTACATAGTCTAGCGCTGGATTGAATGTTATTGTGTATATCATTTTTTCTCCTTTCGAGACACATATAGTAATATATTTTTGTCTCATTTTGCGTTCTCAACTTGCCATTTTATTTTTGCTTTATTTTTTCTTTTGTTTTAAATATTTCCAAAAAATAAAAATAATATTCACTTAATAGTAAATTAAGTTTATTATCTTTTGTACATAGTGAAAAAATTAACTGCAAAAAATTAGATATACATATTTATTTTTTCAAATCTTTATATTGTGAAAAATTTCTCATTTGCATATCTTTACTCATTTTTTTCTAATACTTGTTCATTTGTCATCAAAAAGACCTCCTATATAATATATTTGCAACTTTGAGTTACATAATTATGTTATATAGAAGGTCTTTCATATTTGTTCTCTTATTTGATTACATATCCATCCTTTGCTGTACTTCCATTTCCAGAATTTGCTGTATCTATTTGGACATTAGAATTTAGAGTTATGATTGGGCGAAAAGCATAGACATTCGGAATCTCATAGCCGTTGGAGTTGCACAAGCGGTAGACATTGACAGTACCAGTGCTCACAAGGCGAACAGTAAAACCAGCAACGTTAGAGGCAACACCGATGCAACGTGATGACATCCAATATGTTGAATAATTACTTCCATTATTTATAAACAATTCATAATATTTACTATCTTTGAAATCAGTTGTTGTCATAGTCTTATTCCAATATGTATATTTTATTTCTAATGAAGTAGCTTGTGTTTTTGTTGTTTGATTTATTAATTCTGTTTGTTCACTTAGTCCTAATTCTGTTCCAGCTGTTCCATTCACTTTTTGTTCTTTTTCTTTTATTAATATATTTGGATAATATTTAGTTGTTGGTGTAAATGTTTTTCCATAGTTTGAATCAAATTTTGAATAATCTGTTTCAACCATTTTATCTTGTATATCTTCTATTTTTATGTTTTGTACTTTACTTGCTAATTGTTTATTTGCATATAGTGTATTACAAGTATCATCTAATAATTTTACTGCATTATTATACCCATTATAACTTGAAAGTGTTATTGTTGATGTTGTTGGCAATTCGCTTATTAATCTTACTTGTCCATCTTTTATATCAAGTACTCTCCAATTTAAACTTTCTTGTGTTAATGTTGATGTTGTATTTTTATCTGAACCTGAATATGTGTTTAATTCTTGTAAAATTGAATCTGTACTTGCTGTGTTAGGAGTATATTTCACGTAATCTCCTATTTTTATTGTTCCATCATTTACTTTATCTACTAATTTTTCTTCTGTTTTATCATTATTTGATAAATGTCTATTGAGTTCATCTTCATATTGATTTAATATTTCTTGTTCTTCCTTTTGTGAATTCTCTGTTCTATTTTTTGCTTCTTTTGCATTTTTAAATAATCCTTGATTTGTTAATGCAGATATTGATATTCCTGCCAATATTAACAAGATTATGATTGTTATTACTAATGCAATTAATGTTATTCCTTTTTCTCTATTTATTTTCTTTTTCATTCGATCTCCTCCATTTTTATTTGTACTGTAAAGTAATCTATGAAAAAAATAGGTTTCTTTACTTTTATTTTTTCAACACAAATAGATAGCAACATTAACTAGTATCGAATTCTGATACTAGTACAATGTCCCTATCTTTTATTTTTTTATTCATATTTATTTTATTTTCTAAATTACCTGTGTGTGTGTGTGTGTGTGTGTGTGTGTGTGT
>OHAQ01003154.1_pt1 | contig 11454 bp, 11 predicted proteins | sample 1577111 | NCBI WGS metagenome assembly OHAQ01 (sample SAMEA3541549, study PRJEB24748) | human gut metagenome | biome: human gut; feature: human-associated habitat; material: faeces | place: China | collected 2012 | reverse complement strand
CCATGACATTGTGTTGCACAAGGAAGATACTGACGGCAACAGACGGATTCCTGACGACGTGGATTCGAACAGATGTTACAGACTTCCTGTTCGGTGAAGGTGCGGCAATCGGCGCAGTGGCCGATTTCCGACATCGCCCGGGTGAGCGCCTGCGCCAGACGCATCCCGCCGCTACGATCGCGCTGAAGCAGCGTGAACGCCATACGCTGCGCCGACTTCGGGCCAACGCCCGGCAGACAGCGCAGTGCTTCCATAAGCTGTGTTAACAGCGGGCTGGTTTGCATCAGAACGGCATCTTAAAGCCAGGCGGCAGCTGCATTCCGGAGGATACAGAGGCCATTTTTTCTTTCTGCGTTTCTTCAATACGACGTGCTGCGTCGTTGAATGCTGCAGCCACCAGGTCTTCCAGCATCTCTTTGTCGTCTTCCAGCAGGCTCGGGTCGATCTCTACGCGACGGCAGTTGTGTGCACCGTTGATGGTCACTTTTACCAGACCTGCGCCAGATTCGCCGGTGACTTCCAGCTGCGCGATCTCTTCCTGCATTTTCTGCATTTTTTCTTGCATCTGCTGGGCTTGCTTCATCAGGTTACCCAGACCGCCTTTACCAAACATAGGTTTCTCTCTCAATCACGTTAAGGATGACGAACGTAAGCTGTGCTTACGATCAAATGGGGCGGATACTTTCTTCATCCAGCTCCGCATCGAAGAATCGACGCAGGGTCTGAATATTATTATCCGCAATAATGGACTCGCGCGCCTGCGCAAGTTTTTCTTCGTATATCGCCTGACGCCATTCCAGCGGCGTACGCACCGCGGGATTATCATCTTCAACGATAGTCAGTTCAACCGTTGAACCTTTTAACGTGCTCAACGCTTCAGCCAGTTTTTGCTGTGCGCCGCGGTTGTTCAAATGCCGCTGAGAGGAGCGCAAATGCAGACATACTGCGTTGTCGCTCTCCTCTTTCCAGGCATTTAACGCCACCTGTTCGACCAGTTTTGGTAGCGAAAGTTGACTCACCTGAGCCGCCCACGGGTCGCGCTCAATGGCTTCTGCCGCCAGCTTCGCCGCCAGTTCCGGCGTTTTTTCATGTTCCAGCGCTTTTTTCAGCGCCTTCGGCGTGGCGACCACTTCTTTTTGCTGCATCACTGGAGTTCCAGCGATACGCTTCTTTTTTGGCTGGCGCTTTTTCCAGCGCCGATGGCACCGGGCGCGCCTGAACGCGATCGGTGACCGAAGCCAGTCTTTCCAGCGCAGCGTTATTCACCGGCCGCGCGCGGGTAGCGGCTGCCGGTTCACTCTTTTTTGCTTTGGTTGCTCCCTGCACGCGCTGCAACTGCTGGCGCGCCGCCAGCACCTGGCTGGTGGTTTCCGGGAGCGGTACAGTCGGTGCCTGCTGCGGCGCTGATTGCGGTTGCGGCGGCACCTGTGTTGGCGTCATTACTGCCGTTGGCGCAACGGGCGCAAAGGACTGGCGTGGCACTTCTGGCTCAGGCAGAGGCATACGCGGATGGAACGCCAGCGCGCGCAGCAGCGTCATCTCAACACCCATACGGCGGTCTGGCGCATACGGTAATTCTTTGCGACCAATCAACAGCGTCTGATAGTAAAGCTGAATATCCGTCGGCGGTATGGTGCGCGCCAGTTCACGCATCCGCAGCTCAATGGCGGCCATGTCGTTGCCAAGAGCAGCAGGCGAAAGTTGTACCATCGCAATACGATGCAACAGACCGAGCATTTCCACCAGCAACGCTTCCCACTCGATACCACGGGCAGCAGCTTCATTAATTAGCGCCATTACGCGCTCGCCGTTGGCCTCGACCATCGCTTCAACCAGCGATAACGCCTGATCGTCGTCAAGCGTACCCAGCATCGCACTGACCGCCTGGGTTGAAACCTGGCCGTCACCGCTGGCAATCGCCTGGTCGGTCAGACTTAAGGCATCTCGCAGGCTGCCTTCAGCGGCGCGTGCCAACAATTGCAGCGCCCGCGGCTCGTGAGCGATATGTTCTTCATTGAGGATGTGCTCAAGTTGATGGCGGATTTGCTCGACATCCAGCGCCTTGAGATGAAATTGCAGACAGCGTGACAAAATCGTCACCGGCAATTTCTGCGGATCGGTCGTCGCCAGCAAAAACTTAACGTGCTCTGGCGGCTCTTCAAGGGTTTTTAACAGTGCGTTAAAGCTGTGACGCGACAGCATATGCACTTCGTCGATGAGATAAACTTTGAAACGACCACGCGCCGGAGCGTACTGAACGTTATCCAGCAGGTCGCGGGTATCTTCGACTTTAGTGCGCGAGGCGGCGTCGATTTCAATCAGATCGACAAAGCGCCCCTGCTCGATTTCACGACAGTTATCGCACACGCCGCACGGCGTCGCGGTAATGCCGGTTTCGCAGTTTAGCCCCTTCGCCAACAGTCGGGCGATAGAGGTTTTTCCGACGCCACGGGTGCCGGAAAAAAGATAAGCATGATGAATACGCCCTAACGACAAGCCGTTCGCCAGTGCGGTCAGCACATGTTCCTGGCCGACGACGTCAGCAAAGGTTTGTGGGCGCCATTTTCGGGCTAAGACCTGATAACTCATTGGCAGGCTCTGAAACGCTGGAAGGTGGATTCACGAAGGGGTAATGCTAACACAGCCCCGTCAGAACGGCGAGGCTGAATGCACATCTTGCCCTGCCCGTAGCGTGAGCAGCGCAAGACTGACGATAATTAATGGCCCGGGAACGGGACAAGGCTGTAGCTGGTAATGCCCTGTTTTTCGAGACGCTGTTCGCCGCCGAGATCGAACAGGTTGATAATGAACGCAGCGTCAGCTACTTCACCACCCAGACGACGGATCAGTTTAACGGTCGCTTCGATAGTGCCGCCGGTTGCCAGCAGATCGTCCACCACCAGAACTTTATCGCCCGGTTTGATGGCATCAACGTGGATTTCCAGCTGATCGGTGCCGTATTCCAGGTCGTAAGTTTCACTGATGGTTTCACGCGGCAGTTTGCCCGGTTTACGGACCGGTACAAAGCCAACGCCCAGACCCAGAGCTACCGGAGCGCCAAACAAGAAGCCACGCGCTTCGGTGCCGACCACTTTGGTAATGCCCGCATTTTTGTAACGCTCAACCAGCAAGTCGATGCTGAGAGCGTAAGCTTTCGGGTCTTCCAGTAAGCTGGTGACATCGCGGAAAAGAATGCCGGGTTTTGGGTAGTCCTGAATGCTTTTGATGCTATTTTTGAGATACTCAAGCTGCTGTGCAGTCGCGGTCATAAGTGTATGCCTGCTTGTTACGGTGGTACTCACGGCGCGTTTTGAACGTATCAAAAGTAACAGTTGTTTAACCTTTGACCGCCTGCGCCTGTGCTCGAAAACGCCAGAATGTACTGGCTGTACGCAATAATTGCAACTGCGATTGTTGTGCTTCAGTGCTTTTCTTGCTTTTCATCAATCACCGGAATTCGCCACATATAAAAAAGCAAACAGGCGAGAATTACCAGCAACATGATGCGCACCCACGGCATCTGGACGAACCACAGCGAAATCGTAAACGTAATCAAAATAAGCAAAATCGCCCGTGGTTTTGCGCCGCGCGGCATCGCATGATGTTTCTGCCAGAAACGTAGATAGCTGCCAAACCATGAGCGGTACAGCAACCAGGCGTGAAAGCGCGGGGAAGAACGGGCAAAGCACCAGGCCGCCAGCAGGATAAACGGCGTCGTCGGTAATACCGGTAATACCACGCCCAGCGTACCCAGCACTACCGCCAGCCAGCCAATGATGATTAAAATGATTCGTTGCATATTGAGTGTTGTCAGCTTACAGAGTGGCTACTTTAGCATAACAATTATCATTTTCATTGAGGTCTTATCGTGAAAACCGCCCTGCTGCTGGAAAAACTGGAAGGACAGCTCGCCACGCTGCGTCAGCGTTGTGCCCCGGTAGCGCAATTTGCCACGCTAAGTGCCCGTTTTGACAGGCACCTTTTTCAGACCCGTGCGACAACACTACAGGCTTGTCTCGATGAGGCGGGCGATAACCTGGCTGCGCTTCGTCATGCGGTTGAGCAGCAACAGCTGCCGCAAGTCGCCTGGCTGGCAGAACATCTGGCGGCGCAACTGGAGGCTATAGCGCGTGAAGCCACAGCCTGGTCGCTACGCGAGTGGGATAGCGCACCACCGAAAATTGCCCGCTGGCAGCGTAAACGTATTCAGCATCAGGATTTTGAGCGGCGGCTACGTGAGATGGTTGCCGAACGTAGAGCCCGTCTGGCACGAGCGACCGATCTCGTGGAACAGCAGACGCTGCATCGTGAAGTGGAAGCCTATGAAGCGCGCCTGGCACGCTGCCGCCATGCGCTGGAAAAAATCGAAAACAGGTTAGCGCGTTTAACCCGCTAGCAATGGAGAGAGTATGTCACTGGAAAATGCCCCTGACGATGTCAAACTGGCCGTCGATTTGATTGTGCTACTGGAAGAAAATCAGATCCCAGCCCGCACCGTGCTGCGCGCGCTGGATATTGTAAAACGCGATTATGAAAAGAAATTAACGCGCGATGATGAGGCGGAAAAGTGAGAAATAAATGGGGCCGCTAAATGTCCCCTAAGATTGTGGGCAAACGCAAAACTGCCTGATGCGCTACGCTTATCAGGCCTACACCGCTCCTGCAATATATTGAATTCTTGCAGTTTCGTAGGCCGGATAAGGCGGTCACGCCGCATCCGGCATGAACAACGCGCACTTTGTTAGTAATCTCGGGGCAACTAAATGTCGCCCCCTTTGGTTATTACCCTACCGCTGGCGTCGGATCGTCGCCTTTGTAGTCGCGTTTGACTTCCGTCACCTCATCGCCCTTCTCGTTGTGCAGATGCACTTCAAGCTGGTTAAAGGCAATGTTGATGTCGTTTTCACGGCACAGCTGATCGATAGTACGGTTCAGCTCATCGACAGTACGGCTACGGTCACGCAGTTCACGCACATACAGACGCAGCTCATGATCCAACGTGCTGGCACCAAATGCCGTAAAGAAGACTTCCGGCATTGGTTCGTGCATCACCCTTGGGTGCTCAGTCGCCGCCTTCAGCAACACTTTACGCACTTTTTCCAGATCGGAGCCATAAGCTACGCCGAGACGGATCACCAGACGCGTAGTCGTGTCAGTCAACGACCAGTTGATCAGACGCTCGGTAACAAACGCTTTGTTCGGGATAATCACTTCTTTGCGATCGAAATCGGTAATCGTTGTCGCACGAATACGGATCTTGCTGACCGTACCCGAGAAGCTACCAATGGTTACCGTGTCGCCTATGCGCACCGGACGTTCGAACAGAATGATCAAACCGGAAACGAAGTTACCGAAGATCTCTTGTAAACCAAAACCAAGACCTACGGATAATGCTGCCGCCAGCCACTGGAGTTTATCCCACGAGACGCCCAGCGATCCGAACACCGTCATCGCACCAACGGCAATAATGATGTAGTTAAGGATGGTAGTAATGGCATACGACGCGCCCTGGCGCATATTCAGTCGCGAGAGCACCAGCACTTCCAGCAAACCAGGCAGGTTGCGAATCAACGCCCAGGCCACCATTGAGGCGATAATCGCAAACAACAGACTGCCCATGGTGACGTTTTTCACCACCGCAGCACCAGCTTCAGTAGCGTTGTAATGCCAGAGCGTAATGCTGTCGAGATAGCTGAACACGGTGATCAAATCAGACCAAATTGCCCAGAACATGACACCGAACAGCGCAAACATCAACAACATGGTAATACGCAGCGTCTGCTGGTTAACCTGCTCCAGCGCAATGGTGGGTTCTTCCGGCGGTTCGGCACCTTCTGCGCCCTCTTTCACCAGATTCTGCCGACGCGCCAGTGCACGACGCCAGGCGATACGCCGCGCCGCTACGCTTAAGCCGCGCAATACCGTCTGGTACAGCAGGTTCCAGATGATCACCAAATAAACGGTTTCAATCCAACGCCCGGAGAGGCGCAGCGTGGTGTAGAAGTAACCCGTGGCGGTCAGCACCATCAACGCAATCGGGATAATCGACAGCACGGTAATGGTGACCAGTCGCATGGTGTGCGACTCTTTATCACGCCAGCTTTCGCGGCACATCGGCCACACCAGGAAGGCAATCAGCAGCAGGTTGAAGAAAATCATCGCCTGCCCCAGCACATCATCCATCAGATGCAGCGGGGAGAGTTCTGCCACCACAGACCAGAAATGGATCGGCAGCAACGCGAGGCTGATGCGGACAATTTGCCGACGCCAGTGGCTGGTCTGCTGTTCCGGCATACCAAAGTGACGCACGGCAACACCATTTTTCTCCAGCACTTTCCAGCACAGGCCAAATACCAGCCAGAAAATCGCCAGTTTTTTGCTGAACGACCACAATAACTCGCTGATATTGAGCTGCATAGTCAGCAGAATCAGGCCGACAGCGAGAATAATCAGGCACACCGGCAGTGCGCGGATCAGGTCGATAAGGATCGCTTTTGGTGTGTTGAGCTGGCTGTCGTTACGCAGGGAACCCACAGCGGAAGCCAGTTTTTGTTGATACGCTTTCAGCCAGCCCAGACGCCAGTGGATCAGCCCGGCAATCAACAGCAGCGGCAAACCAGCGAGGAAGGCGATGAATACGGCGGGCCAGGCTTTTTCCCAGTTCACCGTGATTTTCATCGACTTAAATTCATCTTTCAGCGTTTGCGGGAACGCTTTAATCCAGTCCCAGTCCATCGGGCGGTTACTGTTCACCCAAAAAATTTGCTGCGTCAGGATGGATTTCAGGTTTTTCGACACACTCATTAACTGCTGCTGGTTGATTTGCAGGTTAATGGCCATCATCAGCTGGTTACCCAACTGTTTGTTAAGCTGATCCAGCAATTCGCGACGCATATCAACTACTTGCAATAATGCATCGTGAACTTCGCTGTTGACTTCGTTGGTGTGACCTTCTTCCAGTTTGCTGACGAACGCATCGCTCTGGAACAGCGCGTCACGCTGCTGGTTGACTTCAAACTGTTCGAGACGCAAATCCGCGATGCGGTTGGTCATGTTTTCCAGTTCATCTGCCGAGGGGAGTGTTTGTTGTTGCTGGTACAGGATACGTGACAACAGCAGACTGCCCTTCAGAACGGCAATCTGCTCTTTAATATTGCGTTCCGATTGCAGCGCACGCTCCAGCCAGTTTTTGACTTTAATGTTTTGCTGCATCAACTGATTACCGTTTTCAGTCGCGGTAATCAGACGCTGACTTAACTGCTGGTTAATTTCCAGTTCCTGCTTCACCAGCGGATTAGCCTGAATACGCGCGGCTTCATCCGGGGAGACAGCTTCCTGCGCCGTTTTCTCGGTTAAAGTCAGGCGCTTGCTGTTTACCGCTTCTTGCAACAGTTGTAACTGGTGCTCCAGACGGGCGCTGTTCGCCGTCACGTAATCACGCTGCTTTTGCAAGGTATCCTGCAAGACAGTGTTCCCTTCCAGGCTTTTACGCTGCTGGTCAATCTCGGCATTCAGCAAAGTCTGCTGGACCTGCATTAACACTTTCTGGCTGGGACGTAAGGCAGTCTCGCCGACATCAGTCCCATCCAGACGACTGCGAATTTGTTGCAGCTGCTGCGAAGCGTTATACATCGCATTTTGTACGCGTTCGGGCTGCGTCTGTAGCGAAACCAGTTGGCTGTTATAAGACGCCAGATCGTTTTGTGCGTTTTGCAAATCGTCCAGCGCCTGGGCAACGCGAGTTTCCAGCTGGCGCAACGAAAGCGTGCTCAGAATTTTGCGCGTTTCTTCGTCGTTATCGACATCACTAAGTGCTGTTAACGCCGCGGTCGCCTGGCGCATTTTTTCCGGCGCTTCAGCGACTTTTTGCCGTAGCTGAACTGTCTCTTCTTTTACGCGATCGATTTTATCGAGGGTGGCTAATGTATCTGTCAGATCCTGCTGCACCAGTTTGTCCTGAGCAGAAAGATCTTTTTGTTTATTCAGTGAGTCAAGTTGTGCCTGCAGGTCCGCTTTTGTCGGTAAATCACCATTCGATGACGCCCGTGCAAACGCCGCGTTCTGGCATAACAAGACAAAAACAAAAGCAATAAATGCTGAAAAAACAAAATGCCGTGATCGTTTGTAATACTGGAACATAGTCATGATGAATGAAGGTTTCTGAACCTGAAGAACGACCTGAAAAAGTCAAACCGCAAGAATATCACGACGCAGTGAACCAGAATAGCAACGACGAAAATGTCCAGGAAAATTCCTGGAGTCAGATTCAGGGTTATTCGTTAGTGGCAGGGTTACGAAGCGTGGGGCACAGGAGATACATCTCCAGTAAGATGGCGACGTAATCGCGGGCTTCTTTTTTAAGATCAAAAGATTGCGGGGCAAAGAGCCAGTTTTCCATCAGGCCGGAAATATAGCCGCGCATAATAATTGCTGCGCGACGCGTCATTAAATCCGCAGGCAACATTTTCGCTTCAATACAATGTTTTAACGTTTGTTCTATACGGTCATAACTTTCCAGACAGAGATTACGTTGTGCCTGTTGCACAACAGCCATTTCGCCGACAAATTCGCATTTGTGGAATATAATCTCCATCAATAATCGACGCCGTTCTTCTGTCACCGTGGACTCAAGAACATGAATTAATATCTCTCTTAATACTGAGAGTGGATCGCCAGGGAATTTTGCCTGATACTCAAGCTCGAGTTCACCAATATTGGATTCTGACAGTTCCCAGATCTCACTGAACAAATCCGACTTGTCTTTAAAATGCCAGTAGATTGCACCGCGCGTAACGCCAGCTGCTTTTGCAATCTCACCCAGCGAGGTGGATGATACCCCCTGCTGTGAGAAAAGACGTAGAGCCACATCGAGGATGTGTTGGCGCGTTTCTTGCGCTTCTTGTTTGGTTTTTCGTGCCATATGTTCGTGAATTTACAGGCGTTAGATTTACATACATTTGTGAATGTATGTACCATAGCACGACGATAATATAAACGCAGCAATGGGTTTATTAACTTTTGACCATTGACCAATTTGAAATCGGACACTCGAGGTTTACATATGAACAAAAACAGAGGGTTTACGCCTCTGGCGGTCGTTCTGATGCTCTCAGGCAGCTTAGCCCTAACAGGATGTGACGACAAACAGGCCCAACAAGGTGGCCAGCAGATGCCCGCCGTTGGCGTAGTAACAGTCAAAACTGAACCTCTGCAGATCACAACCGAGCTTCCGGGTCGCACCAGTGCCTACCGGATCGCAGAAGTTCGTCCTCAAGTTAGCGGGATTATCCTGAAGCGTAATTTCAAAGAAGGTAGCGACATCGAAGCAGGTGTCTCTCTCTATCAGATTGATCCTGCGACCTATCAGGCGGCATACGACAGTGCGAAAGGTGATCTGGCGAAAGCCCAGGCTGCAGCCAATATCGCGCAATTGACGGTGAATCGTTATCAGAAATTGCTCGGTACTCAGTACATCAGTAAGCAAGAGTACGATCAGGCTCTGGCTGATGCGCAACAGGCGAATGCTGCGGTAACTGCGGCGAAAGCTGCCGTTGAAACTTCGCGAATCAATCTGGCTTACACCAAAGTCACCTCTCCGATTAGTGGTCGCATTGGTAAGTCAAACGTGACGGAAGGCGCATTGGTACAGAACGGTCAGGCGACTGCGCTGGCAACCGTGCAGCAACTTGATCCGATCTACGTTGATGTGACCCAGTCCAGCAACGACTTCCTGCGCCTGAAACAGGAACTGGCGAATGGCACGCTGAAACAAGAGAACGGCAAAGCCAAAGTGTCGCTGATCACCAGTGACGGCATTAAGTTCCCGCAGGACGGTACGCTGGAATTCTCTGACGTTACCGTTGATCAGACCACTGGGTCTATCACCCTACGCGCTATCTTCCCGAACCCGGATCACACTCTGCTGCCGGGTATGTTCGTGCGTGCACGTCTGGAAGAAGGGCTTAATCCAAACGCTATTTTAGTCCCGCAACAGGGCGTAACCCGTACGCCGCGTGGCGATGCCACCGTACTGGTGGTTGGCGCGGATGACAAAGTGGAAACCCGTCCGATCGTTGCAAGCCAGGCTATCGGCGATAAGTGGCTGGTGACAGAAGGTCTGAAAGCAGGCGATCGCGTAGTAATAAGTGGGCTGCAGAAAGTGCGTCCTGGTGTCCAGGTAAAAGCACAAGAAGTTACCGCTGATAATAACCAGCAAGCCGCAAGCGGTGCTCAGCCTGAACAGTCCAAGTCTTAACTTAAACAGGAGCCGTTAAGACATGCCTAATTTCTTTATCGATCGCCCGATTTTTGCGTGGGTGATCGCCATTATCATCATGTTGGCAGGGGGGCTGGCGATCCTCAAACTGCCGGTGGCGCAATATCCTACGATTGCACCGCCGGCAGTAACGATCTCCGCCTCCTACCCTGGCGCTGATGCGAAAACAGTGCAGGACACGGTGACACAGGTTATCGAACAGAATATGAACGGTATCGATAACCTGATGTACATGTCCTCTAACAGTGACTCCACGGGTACCGTGCAGATCACCCTGACCTTTGAGTCTGGTACTGATGCGGATATCGCGCAGGTTCAGGTGCAGAACAAACTGCAGCTGGCGATGCCGTTGCTGCCGCAAGAAGTACAGCAGCAAGGGGTGAGCGTTGAGAAATCATCCAGCAGCTTCCTGATGGTTGTCGGCGTTATCAACACCGATGGCACCATGACGCAGGAGGATATCTCCGACTACGTGGCGGCGAATATGAAAGATGCCATCAGCCGTACGTCGGGCGTGGGTGACGTTCAGTTGTTCGGTTCACAGTACGCGATGCGTATCTGGATGAACCCGAATGAACTGAACAAATTCCAGCTAACGCCGGTTGATGTCATTACCGCCATCAAAGCACAGCCCCGAGACCGTCTTCTGCCCCAACTACTATCAGGAAGTGGGCCAGATCCTGTCTCAGGCCGAGAGCGTCGGCCTGACCGTTCCGCTGACCACCATGCTGTCTGATTATTTCAGCAGCATCTTCCCGCGTCAATGACGGCAAGGTACCGGTCAGTACGAACTTCAGGTTTTGCAATGGCAATACCGCCGGTTTTTCCGTTACGGTTTGTTCGGACCACTGTATGCCACAGGCTTTCAGTTTTCCTATCAATGCGCGATTGCGTTCATCGGCGAAAAAACGGAGCAGCGAATCCGCCACCACCGGCCCGATATCGTCTATCGCAAGCAACTGTTCCTCATTGGCCTGCATCAGACCGTCCAGATTGCCGAAATGTGCTGCCAGAGAACGTGCTGTCGTTTCGCCGACATGGCGAATACCCAAGGCATACAAAAACCGCGCCAGCGTCGTCTGTCGTGATTTGTCCAGCTCCGCCAGCAAATTGTCAGCCGACTTTTCCGCCATCCTGTCTGAACGGATTTTCTAAACGTTTTGCGATGACAGGTCTTC
>OHAQ01003153.1_pt1 | contig 11454 bp, 7 predicted proteins | sample 1577111 | NCBI WGS metagenome assembly OHAQ01 (sample SAMEA3541549, study PRJEB24748) | human gut metagenome | biome: human gut; feature: human-associated habitat; material: faeces | place: China | collected 2012 | reverse complement strand
GACGGCCTGCTCCAGCGCCTCGCGCACGGGTTTTCCTTCCAGCCAGTAGCGGTAGAACTCGGACATGAGCAGGGAGGTGGAGCGGTCGTTGACGCTCCACAGGCTGACGAGCAGCAACTCGACACCGGCCTGCTTGAAGCCGCGCGGCAAGCCGTAGACGCCTTTGCGAACTGCCCCTGCTGGCAATAGAGGCCGCACAGGCGGCTTTCCAGGGCGGTGTGGTCGGCGGGAGCAATCTGTTCCAGCAGGTCCAGCTGCTTCTCGGCTTCGAGATAGGCTTCCAACGCCTGAGTGGGCTGCTGCTGTCCGTTATAGAAGTCGCCCAGGGCAATCCAGGCGTAAAAAGCCTTCTGAGGCTGATTCTTTTGCAGTTCTACATATTGTTTCAGGTAGTGGAGTGCCTGTTCGGGGGCGGGTACCAGGGTCTGATAATATTGTCCTATCCGGTAGATGAGGCCGATATATCCTTGGTTTGACCGATAGGTAGGGTCGTAGACGGGAAAGTCTTTTTCGAGTTGCTTGATGATGGTTTCTGTCTGTTGCCGGTAGTTGTCCAGCATTTCCCGGTTCTGTTGCCAGGATTTTTTCTGTTCGGCTGTCAGCCGGCTCATGTCTATCTGTTTCTCCAGCATTTTCATATTCAGCAGGTAGTCCACGAACATGTTGACCATTTCTGTTCCGTAGCGCATCAGGAACTGCGGGTCGTTGCCGCTTTGGGCATGCAGCTTGACCGTAATCTGCAGGATAGGCATCATGAGGGGTAATATTTGTTCGAAGTCCTGACCGTTTTCATTGGCTATCAGGTAGTAGGATCGCCACAGGAAATCCAGAATGTCTGTCGTATAGTAGGTGATGCGGTCGGGATTATAGTCCTGTAGTTGTTGGCTGATGAGGCGTTTGGCTTCGACCATCTGATTCAGATTGTTGTAGAGGATTTCGTTTTTCAGAGCTGACATGGACAGGTAATGTGGATCTGCTACGTTGCCCCAGGTTTGCCATTGGTTCAGGGCGATGCCACGGTCGAGCATGTCCACGGCTTCCTGGTAGCGTCCCTTCTCCATCAGGTAATCGGCTGCCAGTTCAAAGTTATAGGTGTTGAAATTCAGGGAGTCTTCGATGGCTGTAAGCATTCGGGCGGCCTTTGCATAGCTGTCGGCTCTTTCCGTCTCGCTGCCTCCGGTTTTTCCCAGCAGGTCGGTATAAATCAATAACTGCCAGCAGATTCGGCTCTCTGCTTCATGGTCTGTGTTTCCGATCAGCTGCCGGCATAGCTTGAGAGCCTGCGGATAATCTCCTACGGTGTAGAGGTAATCGAGGTAGGTATTCCGGGCTTCCGTACAGTCTACTCCTGCTGCCTGCATCCGGGCGATGAGGTCGGGATACAGGTCGCGTGCTTTCTGTAGGTCGACGTAGGCGGTAAAAGTAGCCAGGTCCAGCTCCTCACCAAAGGCGATGGGGGAAGAGGCTCCGTAGCGGGCTTTCGCGTCGGCGCATACGTAACCTTGCATTTCCAGTGCCATCCGGTTGTTTGACGTACCTTTGTGACAATCTTGTACGATGGCTCTGCCCAGCGTGATGGACAGCATGCTGCTGTCGTGATGGGTGCGGTAGAGCGTATAGACTTGTGTCATCCGTTCGGTGGACCGTTCCGGGAAACGGTCCTTTAGCGAAGAATAGGTGCAATATTGTAAGTAGGCTTTCTTCAGTGGTTGGGTTGCGTAGCGTCGGTCTAGCAGGTTGTCGAAATAGTTCAGGATACTTTCAGCTTCGGCAAGCCCGCTGGTGCCTGCAAAGGCTGCCAGAAATCCCATCAAATTGACGAAATGGTAATTGTCTTCTCCCCAGTATAGCTTCAACTTTTCTATCAGGGAGGAACAATCGGCTGCATCCGGATTGGGGATTCCCATCATTTGTCTGCATGCCCAAGTTTCTGTACGGATTAGCAGCTGCTTTGCAGATCCTTCGGGATGATAGGCGTTCAGGTAGTCGCGTATGAGCAGGCAATACTGTAACGTATTTTCGTCTGCAATTGACTTGTTGGCAATAAAAATGATATAAGATCGTTGTAGGTCGATGACTTCGGGATGTCCGTCAGGATATAGACGGCTGTATATTTGGTAGGCTTGATAAAAGTAAAAGTCGGCGTTGCTTAAGACTCCGTTGCTCAAGGTGTTGTATCCGGTACTGTCTTGCCAACCAAACAAGGCCTGCGCTCGGTTGGCTTCCACCCGATGGCTCAGGACGGACTTGGCTTCTGCCAGCAGGTAGTAGAGGAAGGCCCGGGTGTGGTCGACGGTTTCCGACTGGACGGGGTAGAGGGTGAGGACTTCCTGCTCCGTCTCGAGCAGCTCGGGATAGGTTTCGGGATCTTCGACGAACCGATCCCACAGACGGTTGGTGAACTGGGTTAGCCTGGCTGCACAGAGGAGGGACAGCCTTTCGCGGTCGGTCCCGGTGGTGGGTTGTTGCAGGTCTTTGATCAGCTGGTCTACCTGGGCGGTGACGTCCTGCGTCGTGCTCAGCTGTATGGAAAGGAGGAGGCGGCACCATGCGGTGGCCGGGTGGCGGGTGCCCAACTGTTCGCCGGCTGCCCGGGTGAGTGCCTGGAGAGCCCGGATGCCTGCTTCGGAACACGGATCGCTTTTTCCGCTGTCCAGCCAGTCGGCATAAGCCTGTAGCTCGGGGACCTTTTGGGCGGCTGCCCGCAGCAGGGTTTTGACTTCCGGTTCGCGCTGTCCGTCGTAGATGGCCCAGAGGGTTGTTCTGAACAGTGTTTCCGTGTCCATACCTTCCGGACGGGGATAGTGTTCCGCCATCCAGGCCCGATATTCGTTGATGAGTTCATCGGCCGACTGGGCTTTCGCTTCCGTATTGTTTACCAGCAACAGGAAGAGCAACAGTGCACAACAGATCCACTGTGTTTTGATTCTCAACATGGTCCCTCCTTTTTTCTCTTGGGACAAATGTAGAGATTTTTGTTTTAAAAATGAAAATAGAAGTGTACTTTTTCCCCATTTCCCTATTTCCCATTCTCCATTATCAATTCTCCATTTTCAATTGTCTCAAGGCTCTCCCAGCGCTTCTACAATGAGGCGGACCTGGGCGGGGGTGAAGACGCGGGAATGGGACGTGAGACCGGTGGCGGCCAGGCGTGTACCCAGGGTGGGATGATGGTTGATCCATCGCAACAGTTTCCGCCAGGCTCCCTGGGCGGAGAGTTCGGGGGAGTAGAGTAGGGCCAGTTCGGTGCGCCCGTATGTCTTTATCTTGAAGGTTTCCATACGTCAAATTTACGCCTTTTCTGTCAGATTTCCAAAGGTTTAAACGAAAATAACGGTACAAAAGCGTAGGGAGGTGGAGAGAAGGGGAAACGGGTGGAAGGAGGGGGGGTATCTTTGTGGTAACAAATTTCCAATTATCAATTAACAATTAACAATTAACAAAATGATTCGTTACAAAAAGTATCAAGTGACTGGAGAGAACAGTCCGCTGAAGGGGTTGTGGTATGCACGCCCCGTGATCGAGGAAACGCTGGACATCGACGCCTTGTCCAAGCACATGTCGAAACACAACACGCCGTTTTCGCCCGGTGTGATCAAGGGAGTATTGGCGGATATGGTGAGCTGTATCAAGGAGCTGATTCTGGACAGCAAGAACGTGAAGCTGGACGACCTGGCCATCTTCTCGGTGGGCATCGTCAGCGACCACGGGGCTCCGAGTGCCGCCGAGTTCAAGGTGAGCGAAAACGTGAAGGGACTGAAGCTGCGGGCACGTGCCACGGGCGAGCTGAGCAACGCGAAACTCAACCTGGAGGGTACGCTTCGCGAATTGTCCGAGTATGTGGTAGACGGCGAGACGGCCGGAACAGGCGGTACGACGCCGGGAGGCAGTGACAACGAGGACGAGGAAGGAGGAAGTCCGCTGTAATCATGGAGAATGGAGAATTGAAAATGGATAATTAGCCTGTCCGCAGGTCATTGTCAGTTTTCAATTCTCAATTATCCATTCTCAATTTTCAATTATCCATTCTTAATTATCCATTACCAAAGTGAGCGAAACAACAACGAAAAAGAAAAACGTGTGGAGCCTTGTGCTCAAGATTATTGTGACCGTGGCGACAGCCCTGGCCGGTGTGTTTGGTGTAGCGTCGTGTATGTCGTGATGAGGACGATTACGCTGATTATTCTCCATTGCTCTGCCACCCGTGAGGGGCAGAGCTTTGGCTTTGAGGACTGTCGCAGGGACCACATCCGTCACCGGGGATTCCGGGACATCGGGTATCACTACTACATCACGCGCGACGGGACCGTCCACCGGGGGCGTCCGCTGGAGCTGGTAGGGGCGCACTGCCGCAACCACAACCGTCACAGCATCGGCATCTGCTACGAAGGCGGGCTGGACGCGGAGGGCCGTGCAAAGGACACGCGGACGGAGGCGCAGAAGATCAGTCTGTCGGCCCTGGTCGGGGAGCTGAAGGAGCGGTTTCCGCAGGCGCTGGTCGTAGGCCATCGGGAGCTGGATCCGGGGAAGGAGTGCCCTTGTTTTGAGGTGAATAAATTGAGGAAATGTTTGGAATTTTATAAGAATGATTTATCTTTGCAGAAAGTAAAAACCTGTAAAACTTAAATCGTTATGAAACATGTGTTATGTCTGTGTGCAGTGGCTGCATTATTGCTGGGCTGTACGGCAAAATCGGGTAAGTTCCAGCGCCCGGAGGAACTGAAGTTTACGGCTGTTCAAGGGTATGGCCTGGTCGGTGACGTGAGAAGCGTCGAATATGAGGATTATACCATTAATTTTGACACCATCGGGAACCTAACAAGCGTGGTTTGGAAGGATGGTGGGAGTAACATGTATGAGTATGAGAGTCCGACCCGCTATAAGATAAACGGCATCGGTCCTTTTCAGATCAGCTGTGAGGACAATCTCCGCAGGGAGGAAGACGAACAGGGTATTGAACTTCCTTTTGAATATGAATTTGATAATCAGGGAAGGGTCATACGATATGCTTATCAGGAATATATGTCGAGAGTGACAGAAGTATATACGTACGAAGGAAAAGAAAACGGACCGGTAACTATGTCCAAGGAGTATGGATATGAAACGGGAATGGAGAAACAGGAAAATGTTTATACGTACCGTGAATGGGATGAGCAAGGTAATTGGATCCAAAGAGACGTAGAGCGTAAGACTACAAGCACATTATACAACGAGGGAGGGGAAGGAGAGAACAAGACAGTGGTGGAAACGGAACATTTGACGGAAAAGAGGGTAATCAGTTATTATTGATGATAGAATGTAAAAAACAGGTACGGATGAATCATTGCGGAGCGGCTGCATGAGAAAATAAATGTCATCTGTACCTGAAAAAATGATTTGTAAAGTATATAAATTTTAATTCTGCTCTCTGTATTGAGGAGGAGCGAATCGGAGATTATCTGCTTCGGTTTGCTCCTCTTTTTCTTTTTCGGGATCATGACCACAATAGGGACAAACTTTCCAGGAAGAATCTAACGGCTTGCCACACTGGGGACAGGTTCGTGTCGGATTGGGAGAAGATATTTCTTGGGATTCGGTTGGCGGGGTCGCTTCTTCTGCTGCTATTTGGGCAAGCTGTCGCTTACGCGTCAGGGCTACGATGATCCATGCGTAGGGTACAAAGAGAATGTGAAGGAAGAATGCTAAAGACAGAAGGTATTGTATAATGGAAAAGAAAGCTATAGTAGATGTCATAGCAATGTTATCGATTGGAATTTCATAGAGTAATTGACAGAGAGTTATCCATGCTATGAAGATGAGCAGAATCCAGGTCAATGTCTTCAGGTATCTTTTATATGTCTTATAGTAGTTCAAGCCAATACTGGTCCAAGCTATAAATACTGACAGAATGGAAGCTAGTATTGCCAAATAAAATCCAACTCCTAATAGATTGTCGGGTTTTACATGATATTTACTTGCAAAAGCAAGGATTGTCATACCGATGAGAAATGGGAAGATGTTAAGATAGAAAGCAACGCGTGGCGCTTTAGGTCCCCACTGGAAAATGGTGTTGAAGAAGGTTAGAATGGGTGTAAGATAGATTGCTATAATTAAGACGGTTATCTTTGTGTCTTGGGCACTCATGTGCATTGTAAAGTCTGAAGACATCTCAGAGATTCTGTTCAGTAGTTTACCGGATTGGACAATTGCTTCCAGATAGGATATAGACTGGGTGGTGTCAAAGAAAGAAACTGTGATCCACGGTAACAGATAGGAAATCAGGATGAGAGTAGTGAGAACTCCCTGAACGATGGAGATGGAAGATGTTTTTGTTTTCATAATATTGATAATAGTATTAGATGTAATGCTGCAAAAATAGTCAAAAAAATGAAATATCAAAATAGGAATAGTTATATATTCTGTTTTTATTTTGGAATGGTTCGTTTCGCTTCGAATAATTCAGAATGTATATTGGATTTTGAGGTGTATTTGATTAACAGATGAATGGAACTCTTTTATATGGTAATCTGGTAATTTAAGGATGAAAAAATCAAGATATGCGTTGAATTTCTGTAAAAATCGGATTATATTTGCAACACGTAGGGTATGAAAACTCTTGGAACTCTTTTACAGAGCTTAATCTGTGAAAGTCAGAACAAGAGGATGACCTTGCATGCAAAATTTGGATAATCTTATAATTCAGTCATTATGAAATACGCATTGTTTCTTTTATTCAGTTTATGCGCGTGCTTACAGGGAAGTGCACAGCAGGTAGAGTTCAAGACATTTATTTATACAAGCAATGACCTGGGGGAAGAAATAGCCAGGCATAGTGAATTGGTGAACAGAGAGGACAGAGGGTATCTGGGAGATTTGTTCAATGCAAGTAAAGAATCGTTGAAAGGAATCGCTTCGGGATATGTGACATCTTTTATCGACCTGGGCGTAAATGCCATCGGCAGTCTGCTGACCCGGAACGCACGGCTGAAGGAAGAGTGGGAAGAAACGGTGAAAGCCGAAAATATATACAAAACAAAGATCAGCACGGTGTCTGAAATCAATGATTTCTATAAAGAAGCTTCGTTCGAAGGGGCGATGGACCCGAAAGGCATGCGCTTTGACGGTATCGGTTGCCTGAGGCTGGAGGACAACGATACGGTCTTCTACCTGTCGTGCCATATCGACCGGAGTAAGATTGACCGGATTGTGAAGCATTCGAAATTTGAACTGGTGCTGGATACGCTGATCGTGAGTCCAACTCATTCGAACCTGCCCAATACATATCTGGATCTGCCATATTCCTTTGCCGAACGCGACAACTTTACCTTGTCGATGAATATCAAGCTGATATCATCGTGGATGAATGAAATCGTACAACTGCAGAAGAACCAGGAACTGGGCGCATTTGTGCTGAATGTGCCGGTAGATCCGGAGGAGCTGGATGAGAAGGGCTTCCTGAGGTATGTGCGGAATCGGGATGAGGAACCGACCTACAAGATTGTGGGAGAGAGTTTTATCGTGCCACGTTCGTACATGGGGTATCGCGACAAAGACGACAATTATAAGAATATCTGGGGAACCGGCGAATACAAACTGGAAATCGAACTGAAGGAGACATGCGACGTGACCGAACAGTATCGGGAAAACTGGAAGAAGGACCGGAAACGCCGCAAGAAACTGATGGAGAAGGAAAGTATCTGGGAAAACGGCTGGCAGACGATTTCCAACCAACGCTGGGACGAACTGGCACAGTCGTGGGTAATCACTACCCTGCAGGCACCGGCCGGAATTATCACCAAGGACGTGATTGACAAACTGGGACTGGCACCGGAATAACGGATCGGAAAAAAGATAAGCTATGAAAAGAACCGCCTTGCAATGGATAATGGTAGCCGTCCTGCTTGTACTGGGGCAGGCGGTGCAGGCACAATCGGCCTACGACTGGATAGAAACCCATCGGAAGTGGATGAGCGAGCACTATCCGAAAGGGGAAGAACTGAGTAAGGAAGCGCTGCTGAAAGAAGCGGCTTTTGCCGTGCTGGACGGCCTGCGAGAACCGGAAGCCAAGGCTTTGTTGCGGGTGGCAGAGAAGTGGGTACCACAACTGGGAGCTTACCTGGACTGGCTGGAGAGCGGACAGGTAGACGAAAAGTATGCTATCTTACTGGGTACGTTGAAGGGGGTGGCTGATGCGGCGGAAGAGCAGTTGGGACGGGAACACGTCGTGACCGGCTGGTGCAGGTATTTGTATCTCAGCCAGCTGGTGAATATGGAGGACGTAGTGAAACCGACGGACGAACTGATCGGGGTGTTGCAACAGGCCGTGAAGCGGAAGCCGGACCGTGAGACGAAAGCTTTGCTCTGCATCGTGAAATTGTCCCAGTTTACCAATAGGATGCGTAATAATCTGGTGGACGATCCGCGTGACTACGAGGACGTGCTGCGTACAGAACAGGAAGCGCTGGCCCTGTATCCGGCAGATGACAAGACGGTGGACCATACGCGGGCATTTCTTTATTTTACGTTGGCTCAGGTGAAATCGTCCATGTCGCAGGTGGACGAACTGAAGCTGGCACAAGAACGTGTGGGAGGTATAGAGAATACTCCCTACAAGTCTCTGGCGAACGGAACGATAAGTAATGTGGGCTTCTATTTTGAAAAGGCTGTCTTGCTGTACAGGCAGCTTTATTCGGAGGGGCATCCGGAGCTCGTCATGATACGCAGGTGTCAATTGAATTTTGAGATAAACAGTCAGTTGTTGAATGAGGAGTTGGAGGAGGCGTGTCGGACAGCCAAACTGTATGCGGATACTTATTATTCTTCGGAATCGTCTGAGAGCCTGTTGGTGCGGTTAGATTGGTGGATGGCCCGGTGGAGAAATGGCATGAAGAACCACGATGCCATTTTCTGTTCGCAGATGGTTGAGGGATTCAAGCGGTATCTGGGAGAGGATAATTCGTATTACTTCAATATGCTGACGAATGTTGTTCTGATTGCGGTGTATGATTATCCGTTCGGAGCGGACCGACTGCTGGATGAATGGGACCAGACGATGGAACGGATTTATTCCGGCCAGCCTTTGAAAAAAGCCTATATGTTGTATTGGCTGTATTCTTCGGTTAGAGATCGGCAGCCGGAAAAAGCGGCAGGCAAGCTGGAACAAGCTTATGCCCTATATAGGGAATACCACAACCCCAGTGGATTGTCATTGGCATTGGGAAGACTGATTGTCTGGGACTGTTATTCGGTAGTAGGTAACATGAAACAGGCTATAGAAATGCAGGCGTATGTCTGTTCGGACGCTCAGGGATATTATGGGAAGGAGTCGCCTGTCAGCTTGAATGAAGAACTGTTCCAGTTGATCGTATGTCAGAATGACGTAGAGAAAGAAGAACAGGTGCGGGCTGCCTATCCGCAGTTGATCGAACGGATTAGAAAGTACGGAGTGAATTATCAGATTGCCATGATGAATTATGCGGAGTACTTGTTTGGCATTCGGGATTACAGGTTGGCGGAAAAGCAGTATACGCAATTGGTGGAGAACGCTACGGAGGAGGATCCTTGTGCCCAACGGGCCAATTTCCTGTTGAGACTGGCCTATATCCGGGAGTTGATGAACAAAGATAGCAGGGACTGTGACCGCCTCTTTGAGGAGGGAAAGAAATTGCTGGCTCGGGGAAAAGAAGAACCGGATGTCTGGATAGAGAATTATCAGACGGCTGCTCAGTACCTGATCGAAAGGGGACGGTATCAGGAAGCGGTCACTATACTGGATGAAGGCATCGGTCTGTGTCTGGAACGAAATGGGGATAATATATACGATGCAAAGTATTTGGGAATGTTCACCTTGAAAATTCAACTGATGTATAGTAGCTTGAACAAAATGGTCGAGGCCAAGCAGTTGATGGTGGAGCAGATGGAAAAAATGTTCCGGAATAAAGAGGTACCAGCTTCACTGTTCCTGTTGGATTATTTGTGGGGGTGCTATTATTTGGTAAAGGGAGAAAATGCTTACGACATAGTACAGAGAAACGAATTTCTGATACCTCTTTTGCAAGTATCTCAGATGCTATATGCACAGAATGGGCAGGATCCTCAATTCTTGATGAATTATGTAACCCCTTTGGTTCTTGAGGGCATAGAATGGTGTACTTTGATAATCAGATGGAAAGACTCTATAAATAAAGATGACTTGCATGAGAAAGATAAAGCTACCTATGAAGTGCAAATGAATCATCTGAGAGGATTTTTTCCTAATGTGAAAGAGGTGTTTGAGCAGTTGAAACAGACATTCAAGGAACAAGATAAGAATTTCCGTAAAAACATTGTTTATAGAAATCTGATGAAATCGCAGGTCTTGTATTATCAATATATGGAATACAACGAAGCGGAGAGAGACCGTTGCCTATTGGCATACCGGGAACTGGTGGAGCAACAGGAAACGGATGATTGGGATGCCTGGTTTGACTTAGGGGACTTGTATTGGGGAATGGACAAGAAACAGGAGGCAGTTCCTTTCTATGAAAAGGCGTATGAACAGTTGACTTCTTCGCCCAGAGTAACTGTGAATGATAAATTGAAAGGAATTGTGAGACTCTGTAACACGTATGTGGAAGAGCGGAAATGGAAAGAAATGGTGGCACCGGCTCGGGCTTTTTATGCCAACGTGAAGGAGATGATGGACGGGAATTTCCAGCTGATGACAGAGAGCGAACAGAACAATTTTATGGATACTTATCGGGATCCGGCCATGTGGTTGACCTGTCTGTTGGAGCAGATGCCGGAAGAGTTGGCAGCGGAAGTATATGACGCCGTGCTGTACAGGACGGGAATGCAGTTGCGTTCGCAACGGCAAACGCGTATGGCCATCTTGGCTTCGAAGGACACGGCACTGATCCGGCTGGTAGAGCAGATGAATCGGCTGCAGCTGGAACGGAAGAATTTCAAGGTGGACTACGGAATCTTGGGACTTGCATTCAATGAACAGATGCGGAGTATGGGACAGCTGAATTACAAGATAGACGCATTGGAGCGTCAGCTCATCGAACGGTCTGAGCCTTATCGCAGGCGATATGCAACGGAGGCCAGCTGGCACCAGATCAGGGAGAAACTGAAGAACGACGAGGCGGCCATTGAATTTGTCTTTTCGCGGGAATACATCATGGCACTTGTCCTGAAGAAGAACTGCCGGAAACCGATTCCTGTACGGTTGGGGAAAAACGAAGAACTGATGAAGGGGTTGCAGGCATTGGATGCCAAGACGTCGGCACGGATGGCTGTCAAGCTGTATAACGAACGGGCATTGGACTTGTATGCTTTGCTGTGGGCGCCGTTGGAGCCGTATCTGAAGGGAGTCAGAACGGTGTACTATGCTACGCCGGGAATCCTGAACAACCTGTCGTTTGCTGCTTTTGCCACACCGGACGGGGGATACTTGATCGACAAGTATGATTTGTGTCCGCTGACGACGACTGC
>OHAQ01003150.1_pt1 | contig 11456 bp, 10 predicted proteins | sample 1577111 | NCBI WGS metagenome assembly OHAQ01 (sample SAMEA3541549, study PRJEB24748) | human gut metagenome | biome: human gut; feature: human-associated habitat; material: faeces | place: China | collected 2012 | reverse complement strand
TGAATGACGTATATAGAATACTTGCATATGCTATGGGAAAAATATCTAGTTTGTAGTCAATAAATTTCTAAAATATAAAATAGTTCTTGTGTTTTATTACTTAATTTAAATATCGTTACTATTCAGACTAAGTAAAAATTTAAAATTATAAAATGTTGTACAAAATTACTGATATAGGTTACTTTGAAACAATTATTATAAAATTTTATAGAATGAAAAATGAATTTATTAGGTACATTTCAAAATAACTATAGTTTGAATAGTAACAAAATATGATATAAAAATATAAAAAAATTGATAAATTTCTTGCATAAAGTATAGTTTTAATATATAATTAACTTAGTTATTAACTTACTTTATATATTTTTTAAAAAAGTTAGAAAAAAGTAAGTTTAATATAAAAAAGAAAGGGAGAGGTTAAATATGAAACCAAAATTAAAGAAGATGTTCGCTTTAGTTACAGCATTTATGATGGCATTATCAATAGTTACGCCAAATTTTGCAAAAGCGGATGATGAAACAAACAAACCAGTAGTATCTGTTACAACAGATAAAGATGAACTAAATAAAGGTGACGAGGTTACAGCTACAGTTTCTTTAGATACAAAGAATGTACAAAATATAAATGGTAATGTAACTTTAACTTTAAGGTATGATCCGGAGGTGCTTGAGCCAGTTGCAGAACCAGAAATAATACTAACAGCACCTGCAAATTCGTTTGTACAAGCTACAAATTCAATTACTGATAGTGTATCAATGTATACGTTATTGTATACTGATTTTGGTGCATCACATCTTGAATACAAAGGAGAAGTTTTTAAAGTAAAGTATAAAGTAAAAGATAATGCAAAGGCTGGAAGTACAACACTTAAACTTGATACAACTGAAAATGCAGCACTACAAGAGCAATTTGAGGATTATACTACTAAACCAATAGACTCTACATTAGTAAATAAAAGTGTAAAAGTTGTTTCACCATTAAAATCAATAAGTTTTAATGGAGTAGCAGACGAAGCAACAATAAATTTAGGAGCAACAGAAACATTACAAGTAGTGTATAATCCAGAAGATACAACAGATGATAAGACAGTAACATGGAATTCAACAAATACAGATGCAGTAACTGTTGATAACGGAGTAGTAACAGCAGTAGGAGAAGGAAGTTCAACAGTAACAGCAACAGTTGGAGAAAAAGTAGCGACAATAAATTATACAGTAAGAATACCATTAGAAAGTATAACAATAAATGGAGATGAAACACTTTCAAAGAATGAAGAAAAAACATTAACTGTAACATATAACCCAACAAATACAACAGATAACAAAACAGTAGATTGGGAGTCATCAAATCCAGAGATAGTAAGTATAGACTCAACAGGTAAAATAACAGGAAAAAAAGGTGGAACAGCAAAAATAACAGCAACAGTAGGAAATGTTAAAGCAGAAAAAGAAGTAAAAGTAGTAGTACCAATCGAAAGTGTATCTTTAAGTGGAGATGATTCAATACTAAAAGGAGAAACAAAAAGATTAACTGCTACAATAAATCCAGAAGACACTACTGATGATAAAACAATAACATGGAGTAGTGATAATGAAAATGTTCTATTTGTAGATCAAAATGGACAAATAAGAGGAATAAAAGAAGGAACTGCAAATGTAAAAGCTGTAGTTGCTGGAAAAGAAACAACAAAACAAATAACAGTAAATGAAATACATATAAATTCAATAGCAATAGATGGAGATCAAGAGTTTGAAATGATAAAAAATCAAACAAAAAATCTAAGTGTAACAATAAATCCAGAAAATACAACAGACGATAAAGGCGTAGTATGGAAAACAAATAATGAAGAAGTAGCAAGAGTAGATAATGATGGAAAAGTTACAGCATTAAAAGAAGGAGAAGCAACAATAACAGCAACTGTAGGAACAAATGAAACATCAGTAAAAATAAATGTAAAAGAAATACATATAAATTCAGTAGTAATAAATGAATTAGATGATGAATTTACAAGAGGAGATGAATTCAAATTTTCAGCAACATATACTCCAGAAAATACAACAGATGAAAATAAAACAGTAGAATGGAGTTCTTCAAATACAGATGTTGGAACTATTGATCAAGAAGGAAATTTTGTAGCATTAAAAGAAGGAACAACAAAAATAACAGCAAAAATAGGAAATATAAAAGCAGAAAGAGAAGTAACAGTTATAGAAAACCATGTTGGCGATTTTAAACTACTTCAAGAAGAAGGAGAAGTTTTAAATATCGGAAATACTCAAAAATTAGTAACTGTTGTAAATCCAGGAAATTGTACAGATGCTTATACAATAAAATATAGTTCTTCAGATGAAGCGATAGCAACAGTAGATGAAAACGGTAATGTTACAGCACTAAAAGATGGAAAAGTTGTAATAACTGCAACATTAACAACAGAATATGATGAGGAATTTGAAGATAGTATAGAAATAAATATACCTGCAAAAGAAGTAATATCAAATAAAGCAGAAGAAAAAACAACAAATGGGGCAGCAACACAAGAAGCAACATCACCAAAAACAGGAGATGTTACATTCGTACTAGTATCAGTATTAATGCTAGGAGCTGCAACTACATTAGTAGTAACTAAAAGAAGATCTGTAAAACAAAAATAATATATAAAAAATAGAGATGGAGATTTAAAAATCCATCTCTAATTTTTTCTCTAAATATTCAAATTAATAAGAAATTAACTCCAAAAATATAAATAAAATTTTAAATATATCTAGATTTATTTATAGTATTAATGTATAATAATATAGTATTATATTAAATTAGGAGGAGTTCATGAATATTGGTATAGATATAGATAACACGCTTACTGATATAGAAAAAGACCTATTTGACATAGCAAATAAATATACAAAAAAAATAAATCCAAATTTTAAAGATAAAAGCCCCGTAAAATTTGATGGATTTACAAATATGGCAGCTTTTTATACAGATTTATTTGGATGGAATAATGAACAGTTGGAAAGTTTTTTTAGAAATGAAAGAATTGAAATTGTTGATAAAGCTCTTCCAAGACCAGGGGTTGTTGATGTACTGAAAAAATTGAAAGATAATGGTAATAATATATATATTGTCACTGCAAGAACGGATAAACACGATGATATGCCATATGAAAGAGCTAAAACATGGCTTGATAAAAATGGGATTGTATACGATAAACTTATTGTAGGAGCAACTAATAAAGTAAAGGTATGTAAGGAACTTGGCATTGATGTGTTTATAGATGATCAACTAAACAATTGTATGAAAATATCACAAAGTGGCATAACGACAATTAGACTAACGAATAGTAAAGAAGAGTATGATCATGTTATTAACATGTCAAATTTTACTCAAATATTTGAATATATATGTAGTTTAAAGTAGGTGGAGAATAATGAAAAAAGGATTAAGTTTATCAACAGTTGTTATAGCTATAAGTATTATGCTAATACTTGTTTCTTCTGTTTCAGTTATCGGAAGTTCTGCAATAACTTCTGCTAATTTTGAAGAATATAAATCTAATATCGATAGAGTATCAGATGAAGTAAATATATATGTTACAGATAATGGAACTTTGCCAGTAACAAATGAGGTTATTGCCATAAACTCGCTTGGTCAAGATTTTTTAAATCAAGTAAAAGAAAATGGAGATTTGGCGAATAAATTTTATCTGGTTGATATTTCAAAATTAAATGATTATAATATAAAAAAAGGAAGAGGAAATGTTGAAAATAAAGATGTATTTTTAGTTACTGAAAATACAAATAATGTATATTATTTAAAAGGTTTTAAGTATAGAGGTAAAGTATATTTCAACAATTAAGGAGAAAAATGAGTTATATAAAGAAATTAGATGTAGGAAATATTAAATTAAATAATAATGTGTTTTTAGCACCAATGGCTGGAGTTACAGATATAGCTTTTAGAAAAATTGTAAGAGAAGTATCATCACCTGCACTTACATTTACCGAAATGGCTAGTAGTAAAGCAATGGAGTTTGGAAGTAATAAAACTGAAAAATTACTCAAAATACCGGAATATGAAAGACCATCTGCAGTGCAGATATTTGGAAGTAATAAAACAGTTATATCTGATACTATAAAAAAGTTAAATGAAGATGAAAACATTGATATAATTGATATAAATATGGGCTGTCCTGCACCTAAGCTTGTAAAAAATGGAGATGGGGCAGGGCTTCTTTTAGATTTAAAAAACGTAGAAAGTATTGTAAAAGAAGCTGTAAAAGTATCAACTAAACCAATAACAGTAAAAACAAGAAAAGGATTTAATGAAGAAAGAATAACGGCAGTGGATGTTGCAAAAATATGTAATGATAATGGAGTAGCTTTCGTAACTATTCATGGAAGAACAAGAGAACAGTACTACGCAGGACAAGCTGATTTAGATATAATACGAAAAGTTAAAGAAAGTGTTAAAATACCAGTTATTGGAAATGGAGATATAATAAATTGTGAGACAGCAAAAAGAATGTTTGAATATACTGGTTGCGATGGAATAATGGTTGCAAGAGGTGCACAAGGAAATCCGTGGGTATTTAAAAGTATTTTAGAAGAAAATGATTATATACCTTCTCTTGAAGAATTATTTAATGTAATATATAAACATATAGAATATCAATTAGAAATTGATGATAAAAAACAAGCCAACTTAAAATTAAGAAAACACATTGCATGGTATTTAAAAGGATTAAATGGTAGTAGTAAAATACGAGATGAAGTGAATAAATCTGAAGATATTGAAGAAACTAAAAAAATATTAAAAAATTATTATAATAAGTTAAAAGAAAATTAAAAATATATTATATGGGATTTTTTTGAATATATTTAAATAGGAATTTAAAGAAATTTGATTTAAAAATTAAAATAATTTTTAAAATAATTATTTAGTCTTAGAAAATGATTAAAATCTTGTTTACTATTAAGAATATTTAAAATATAAATTGTATCAGTATTTTATGATATATGGTATATAATCCTATAGCCAGAATGTCGTGAGCTTTTGTATATAATCTCTCTAAACTGCTTGTCCGGCATTTCTGGAATATATCTTCCAATATATGGTGAAGCCTCTAAATCACGAATTATATAGCTTTTTAATATTTAATAAATAATACTTGTTGTGGTGAATTAATTTTTAAGTAAGCATGATTGTACATGAATTATTAGGCTATAGCATTAGGTCATTAAATGAAAAAGAAAACCAGTTTAGAAGAATTATCTAAACTGGTTTTTGTTTACCATTAAATATTTAAATGATCAGAAAAATCTATACATTCTTCTAATAGCTGCCTTGTTCTAGTTATTGCTTCAAAATATTTTGAATTAAAATTATAATTTCTGGAGCACTTTATCTCTATGTTATAATATTTTCTTTTTGACATATCTTTATGTTTTGCTAAATAATCTTTAACAGTTAATGCAAGGGAGAAAGCGTATTTAGCAAAACAAGAATTTTCTTCTCTTAAAAGAATAATGTAAAATTTTAGTTTTTCATCATCATTTTTAAAAGGTAGATTACTGTTAGGATTAATATCATATTTGATTTTAAACCATGAATCCAGTATATCTGTAATTTTATCACCACGGTTTATAGTATAGTCCTTATCATCAATTATTGCTGTAAAAGAATCAATACCACTTTTATCTTCAGACAATGTCTTTATTGCATAAAGAATTATTTCAGGAAAATTTGTTTCAAATTTAGGAATATGAGCATAGTAAGATGTTTCTTTCATAAGTAAATCTCCTTAAAAATTTTTTTGAAAAAATAAATCAAATTAGTTATTTGATTTATATATTTTTCTATAACTAGTATATTACCATATATTATGGCAAAAGTCAAATTACATAAATATATTGATAGATTAAAAATATTTCTTGTAAGAATATGTTATACATGATATAATATATGCATGATTGATAAACAAATAAAAAGTAAAATACTAAATTTTTATGAAAAAAAGCAAGATAAAATGTTTGTTTCAATGATTATAGAAAAGGTAAATAAATGTGAAACAGGTAATCATTTAATATATACAACATTTTTGAACATGTATGAAAAGGAAATTGCTATAAGTGTACTAAATAAATTAAATATTAGTTATTATATTTATAGCCCGCTAGAAGATACATCCAAATTTGTTATTTTCTTTTTCCCAGAATATATGTTGGATCAAAATATAGATTATGTCATATCAGACTATATTGAAGTAATTAAAATAATACCTAAGACTAAAGGGAAAATTACGCATAAAGATTATATGGGAACAATTTATTCATTAGGTTTAAAAGATGAAATGATAGGTGATATCTTTGTATGTAATGATATGTGTTATTTTTTCTGCTTTAAGAAAAATAGCAAATATATATGTGATAATTTAGTAAAGGTAGCAAGATCAGAAATAGAATTAAAGTGTATAGATATATATTCAGATGAAGTTATGAAAATAAAAGTAAAATTAAAAGATATGGATATAACTGTATCATCACTTAGAGTAGATTTAATACTATCTGATATTTTTATACTTAGTAGAAATGAAGTAAAACAAAAAATACAAAATGGAGATTTATATGTAAATTCAAAGGAAATGTTTTTTCCTGCATACATTGTAAAAGAAAACGATATAGTATCATTTAAAAGATGCGGAAAAATTAAAATTGGAAAAGTATTAAGACATACTAAAAGCGGTAAAATTGTTGTAAACGTAAAAAAATACATTTAAAGAAGGAGTAAAGATGAAAGTTGCATTTTATACATTAGGTTGTAAAGTTAATCAATATGAAACCGATATTATGATAAAAGAATTTATGGATAAAGGCTATGAGGTCGTTAAATTTACAGAAAAAGCAAATATATATGTTATAAATTCATGTTCGGTAACTAATATGTCTACAAGGAAGACAAGACAATATTTAAGTAGAGCAAAAATTCAAAGACAATTGTACAGGAAAAATTTATACAAAAGTTTTTGACGGAACAGAGCCTTGCCAAATTAAGCAGATTTATCTTATTAATCCTGCTGAAAGCAATCAGGTGTTTTTAACTTATGTTTCAACCAATCCCGAATACTGGATGGATATTGAACATTTCGATAATGTAAACAACGGTTTGTTCTTTTCAATTTCTGTAAATTACAAAACATCAGACAGCAGTCTTGATGACAACGGCACATCAGGCGGAAATTCGTCAGATAAGGTTTCAACAAACGATGTTGCAACTAAAGATACCGCAACAAAGGATACTGCAAATAAGACAACAGACAACGGCACTGTTCCGACAGGCAGTCCGGTTACAACAATGTTATTCATATTATCTGCTGTTATTGCAGGCGGTGCATTGTTTCTTTCTTACAGAAAAAAGTTTGAAAAGTAAATCAAATAATTGACACTCATTTTTCTTAATATTCAGACAACTGCCCCCGAATCTTTCAAAGGTTCGGGGGCAGTTATGTTCTGTAAAAAACGAAACGGCAACGGAAAAATTTATCCCGTTGCCGTTTAATACTTTTAATGATTTCTATACTTAATCTTCACCGATAAGCTTTACGGTTGTTGCGGTGTGGTGAACCGCATCAAGATACTTTCCGAAAACATCGGCTGTTTTGATTTTTAAACTTGAGGTGTTTACACACGGATGACAGCCGACATATTCGCCCTTGAGAACATCCTCGTCAACAAGAAGTCTTACTCGGTTGTCCTTGTCATTCATAAGCCCCATAACGCTCACCGCACCCGGCTTGATATCGAGAAATTCGAGCATAAAATCGGGAGTCGCAAACGAAAGTCTTGCACTTCCGATTTGCTTTGACAGTTCCTTTGTTTTAAAAGGTTTGTCTCCCGGCATCATAAGAAGATAGAAGTCAGTTTTCTGCCTGTTACACAGAAAAAGATTCTTGCAAATCAGCACATCAAGCACAGCGTCAATCTCGTTGCAAGCCTCCATTGTGTCAGCGTGTCCGTGGTCGGTTCGCTGATATTCAATTCCAAGGCTGTCGAGAAGGTCATATACTCTGATTTCACGGTCTTCTCTGCCTGTTAAGTCGATTGGTCGTCCGTTGTAAAGTTCCATTTAAAATCCTGCTTTCCTGTAGTGTAATGCCTGTATCAATATTCGCTGTCGTCAATATAAGAATCGTCTGTATAGTCATACAAATCGGATGAGGAGGTGTGATCATCGTAGTAATATTCGCCTGTGTATTCCTTATAAGATGTTGAATCACCCGGCAGATAATCCTTGTCCATATACAGCTTGCTGTTCAGAATACCAAGCTCCTGCAACGCTTTTATAGTGTTTTTAAAGCTTTTGGGAACAGTATAAACAACCTGTGTTCTTGCGGCAGTATTACCGTTGTAAGAATCCATATTTCTCATTCCATCGTAATACGAATTAACATCACCTGTTGCAATCGCAATCACACATACAGCATCGGGTTCGGATTTTATAAAGCTTTCGTATTCACCGTAATTGACATAGGCAACATCAAGCGCATGATCTGCATACTTGGTCATTTGATCTATTTTCGCAAAGTCCTCGTTACTGCAATTATCAAGGTCTTTGAGAAAGGCCTCTTTAATTTTTTCGGCTGCATTTTTGTAATTTTTAGAATAACTTACTGTTCCGTTATCATCAGTATAAATAATTTTGCTTGATACAAAATCAGGATGCTTATCGTCAGTTGCCTTGCCGTCAAAGCCTGCAACGATAAATGTGTTAATATCCTTGTAATCAGCTTTTACAAGCGGACTGTATGCCTTGATATAGCCCTTTGAATAAATGATGTCGGATGTGTCAAGTTCGTTATAAGTGCTTGAAAGATAGCTCTCTGTTTCGTCAAAAGCCGATGCAGAGCTGTATGTTCTTGTAACGATGTTACCGTTGTTGAGGGTGTAGGCAAATGCGTAATCGGGATTTTTTGAAATCTCGCTGAATACAGGAACATTGTCCTTGAACATTGAAACCCAAGTGTTTTTGAACTTGTTCTTTACCGAATAATTGCGGTTGTCTACAAGTTGGTAATGTGCCTCCAGGATATTTGCGATTGTGTCTTTGTCTGTAATATCGTCAGCCATATCTTTAAGATTTTTGCCGACAGCACTGCCTTTTGCCTGATAGTTTGAATTTGCATCATAGAATCCGGCACTCTTGATATCCTGAGTTTTCGGTACATAACTGTTGTAGCCGAATGCGTCAAAACAGCAGAGAGCAACACCGACGCAGCTTACAATAATTAATGCACCGAGCGGAATCGAAGTTTTGATAAGCTTTGAAAAACCTCTGTATAAAATAAGATGAACGATTATGTAAACGGGAACGCTTGCAAGAATAAATCCGAAAACAAAACCCGCATATCCGCCCAGAACATTCACCGAACCGAAAAGCACACCGAGGAACATACCTGCAAGGAATGAAACAAGCACCTTGATTATGTAGCACGGAAGGTGGAATGCAAATGCCGACTGTGCTCTTTCCGCTTTTCTCTTTTTTGCAAGAAAAGCGCCGAGGACAATACAAGCAACCGAGAAAATCAGCCAGTAAATAATGTTGATTCCGTCATATGCGGCAAGCGGATTGAGTGCGTTCATGATAATGCTGTCTTTGAAAATGCCGACATAAAAGCCGTCAAAACAACCCACAACAATGCCTTTGATGAAGATTGCGGAAAGCGGATAAGCTACGCAAACCGCAATGAACATAAGCACGGAGTTGAGCATTGTTCCGCAACAAATTGCAATAAGACCGAAAAACGAGATTGATGCAAGTGTTCCGAGGCATATTTTGAGGAACATCGAACTAAGCTCGCTTATTACGGAATTTCCTGTGCAGACCGTGATAATTGAAATCACTCCGAGGAAGAATAATGTCGGGATAATTGACATGAGGTATGCCGACGCTGTTTTTGTGACAAACAGCGTTGACCTGCCAATCGGCAGAGAACCGTACAAATCAGCCTTGCGTTTATTGTGCAGATACGAATAAATTCGCACCGTGTAGATGATTGTAAATATTATTGAAATAAGATAAATGAGGTTTGCCGATGAATACTGGAAAATCTCGATTATGCCTGTGCCTGAGTTTGTAACTCCCAGAAAGTTAAGGCTTAACAACGCACCTGTAAAGGTCATGTCCTCGCCAAGCACAACGCATATTGTGTAGCAGATTACAACCGTTACAGCCGAGATAAGTCCGAATACCACAAGCAACGGAGTACAGGCTCTCAGGTCACTGCGGAAGAATGAAAATGCCTGTTTCATTCTGCTTTTAAATGATGTTTTCTGCGTCATAACCTGCTGCCCCCATTTCACTTATAAAAATTTCCTCCAATGTCATCGGAACGGCTGAAATGTAAAGAGGTTTACGCTCCTCAAGCTTTGGCATAAACTCTTCTTCCGTTCCTCTGATTGTAAGGTTGAATATATTTCCGTTTCTCCACAAATTGATAACATTGATTTCTTCAAAGAACGAATTGTCGGGAACTTCCGTGAACGCAACCTGAACCTTGCGGAGTCCAAGCTTGATTTCGTCAATTTCACGCTCAAGAAGCAACTTGCCCTTGTGGATAAGGCAGATTCTGTCGCACAATTCTTCAAGCTCACGCAGATTGTGTGACGCAATGACAACGGTCATATCGTTTGCGGAAACATTGTCAATGAGAATTTTCTTTACAAGACGGCGGACAACCGGATCGAGTCCGTCAAAAATTTCATCAAGCAAAAGATATCTCGGACAGGTTGAAATCGCCAATATCAAAGCTGCCTGTCTTTGCATACCTTTTGACATATCAATTATTTTTGCATCGGGGTCAATAGGAAACACGGAGCAAAATTGTCTGAAAGCGTTCTCGTTCCAATTCGGGTAAAGACTGCGGTAAAGATATGCCGTGTTTTCGAGTGTTGCGCTGTTTGAAAAATACGGAAAATCGGGAATAAAAAAACATTCGCCCTTAACAGACGGATTGTTATAAATGTTCTGACCGTTAATTTTAACTTCACCGCTGTCAGCATCAAACACACCTGACAAAATTCTCAGAAGTGTTGATTTTCCGCCGCCGTTGCTTCCGACAATGCCGAGTACGGAGCCTCGGTTTATGTCGAGCGTAAAATCATCAACGGCAGTTACCTTACCGAACCTTTTTGTTATGTGATTAACCTCAATCATTCTTACCGCCTCCTTCGTATATGGCGTCAATAATGTCAATAAGCTGTTGGCGGGGAACGCTGTACAGTTCTGCATTTTTGGTGGCTTCTCTGAATGCTTTCAGAGCCATATCTCTGTATGCCGTGTCTTTTGTCAGCTTGTCGGTCATAAATGTTCCTCTGCCGACAGTTGAGTAAATGTAGCCGTCAATTTCAAGCGTGCGGTATGCCTTTGCAACGGTATTCGGGTTTACTCCGATTTCTTTTGCAAC
>OHAQ01003146.1_pt1 | contig 11472 bp, 9 predicted proteins | sample 1577111 | NCBI WGS metagenome assembly OHAQ01 (sample SAMEA3541549, study PRJEB24748) | human gut metagenome | biome: human gut; feature: human-associated habitat; material: faeces | place: China | collected 2012 | reverse complement strand
GAGGAAGGGAAAGAGACACCTTCGAGACATCCTGTTCGTCCTCAGCGGCCGTATTCGCGCCGAAGCGGATGGAATCGCCGAAGTCAAAGATCGACAGTCCCGGCATGATTGTGTCTAGGTCGATGACGCAGATGCCCTCGCCGGTTTTGTCATCAATCATAATGTTGTTCAGCTTCGTATCGTTGTGCGTTACGCGGAGCGGCAGCTCGCCCGAGGCCTTCATGCGCTCGGCTACGCCGTAATCGTCTGCGTGGTCGAGGAAAAACGCCATCTCATCCGAAACGTTTTTCAGCCGTCCTTTCGGATCCGCCTGTACCGCCTGTAAAAGCGCCTGGTAGCGGAGTGGTGTGTTGTGGAAATCCGGGATCGTCTCGAAAAGAGAGGCGGACGGAAAATCGGAGAGCATCTGCTGGAAGCGGCCGAAAGCATTACCGGTCTCGTAAAACAGCTTTGGATCTGTCACGGCATCATAGCAGGACGCATCGGAAATAAAGAGAAATGCGCGCCAGAATTCTCCGCGCTCATCGACGAAAAACCAGGCATCGTCTGTCGTCGGAATCAGGTTCAGCGTCTCGCGGAATGGATCTCCTCCTGCGGCTGTGATTTTTTTCCGCAGAAATGATGTTACCTGTGCAATATTCTGCATCAGCTCCGTTGGATTGTGGAAAACGGTGCGGTTCATGCGCTGCAGAATCGATTTGCGGAGGACGCCGTTTTCGGTGGAGCGCACCAGAAACGTATCGTTGATATGGCCGTTCCCATGCGGCGTCCAGTCTGTAATCGTTCCCGGGAAAGCAAATGCGTGGACAATGGAAGAGAGTTCTTCCTGTGTGTATGTAATCATTATGGGTATAAACTCCTTATTTTAATTAGACAAACCTGATTAAGTAAAGCACACGCAGGGCGAAAAGTCAAGAAAAGGGCGCGAAACGATTGACAACGAGCGGCATTTCCGACTATAATAGACAGTAATTTAAGAAAAAACAAAACCTAAAATGCAGTGACAGGGAGGAGTACCTGGCGGCGCAAAGCAAAGAGAGGAGATGGCTGGTGAGAATCTCCGTGAGCGTGCCTGCGGAAGTAGCCCTCGAGCAGTGGACTGAACAGAAAAAGCGGACAGCAATGTTTTCCAAGTAGGCTCCAACGTAGTTCCCACGTTACCGGGATGCCGTATCGGATGAAAAGAGTTAAATCCTGTACGGAATGAGCAGAAGTGTATTCTTCTGGAATTCAGGTGGTACCGTGGATGGAAACATTCTCCCTGAACGTAAGGCACAGAAAAGGTGTTTTATGTTCGGGGATTTTTTATGCAGCAAATTTAGAACAGGAGGTTTTCATATGAAACAGATTACAGGAAACAAACTTCTGGTAAAGGCTCTGAAGGAGGAGGGTGTCGAGTATCTCTTCGGTTATCCGGGAGCCTGCACCATTGATATCAGCGATGAGCTTTACAAACAGGATGAAATCAAAATCGTTCTGCCGCGCCACGAGCAGGCGCTGGTGCATGAGGCGGATGCCTATGCGAGAACGACAGGAAAAGTCGGCGTATGCCTCGTTACCAGTGGCCCTGGTGCAACCAACCTGGTCACCGGTCTTGCAACGGCAAACTACGACAGCGTTCCGCTTGTCTGCTTCACCGGACAGGTAGCCCGCCACCTCATCGGAAACGATGCATTCCAGGAGGTTGATATTGTCGGCATCACCCGCAGCATTACGAAATACGGCGTGACCGTCAGAAACCGGGAAGACCTTGGACGCATCATCAAAGAAGCCTTCTACATCGCCCGCACCGGAAAACCGGGCCCGGTGCTCATTGATCTTCTGCCTTGGGGCGCAGATACTCCGGGTTGCGCCGGACGGTGTACCGCTGCCCCCGCACCTCAAATTCCAGCTCCACAAAGGTGGGGGTGCCGGGGTCCGCGTATTTGCTGCGGAGCATGGCCCCATCCCGCACGCCGCCGCTGGAATGATCGTACAGGGCGTAGGTGATGGCATCGAACAGGGTGGTCTTGCCCGCGCCGGTGTCGCCGGTGACAAGGTAGAGCCCGCCTCTGCCCAATTGCTCCAGCGGCAGGGTGGTGGTGCCTGCATAGGGGCCAAAGGCCGAGAGGGTCAGCTTGAGCGGTCTCATGCGTCCTCCTCCTTCCAGATGCTTTCAATGAGCTGCTGGCAGAAAGCCGCCTGCTCATGGGTCAGGGGCTGGTTGTTCTGCAGCTGGTAAAAATCTGCAAAGTGCTCCAGCGGTGTTTTCTGTTCGGCCTTTGCAGGGGCATCCAGCTCCTGCCGGGTCTGGGTGCGGCGGTTGTCGTAATCCAGCCGCATCAGGTTGGGGTAGATGACCCGCAGGCGGGCCAGTGCCTCGGGGATGTCCTGCTCATCGGTCAGGGTGATATGCAGGTAGTCGTCCACGGCAGTGCCCTCGTAATTGCGGCGGTCAGTCAGCTCCATGTAGCTGCCGCGCAGCTCCCGCAGATCGTGCCGGGGCACCAGCGGTTCGGCGGCAATGGTTGATTTTTTCACCGAAACCGCTAAATTTACGTTCATATTCTGTCATGATATTGTTAGCTTGATATTCACTATTATGAAGGTCAAAAGTAAGTGCATTTACTTTTAAATTAGCAAGTTCAAATTGTTCTAATGAAAAATCAAATAGAGGTCTATTGTCGGTTTTAAAGAATAATTCCCCATTATCTTTTAAGAGTTTGCGATATTTTTCCAAAAATCCTATATAAGTTAAACGTCTTTTTGCATGACGAGCTTTTGGCCATGGGTCGCAGAAATTGATATAAAAACGGTCAACTTCATCTTCAGCAAAGATATTTTCAATTTGTTCGATATTAAATACCATTAAGCGAACATTAGTTAAGCCAAGTTCTTTTACTTTTTTAGCAGCATAGTATAAAACATCTTGTTGAAGTTCTATACCGATAAAATTAACTTCAGGATGAAGAGCTGCTGTTTTACTGATGAAATCTCCTTTTCCTGTGCCAAGTTCTACGTAAAGAGGTGCCTGGCGGTCAAATACTTCATGCCAATGACCTTTAATTTCTTCAGAAGGACTTTGTCCTTTAGTATATACAAAATCATTAAAATCTAAAATAGCTTCATCAATCCAAGGTTTTCTTCGTAAACGCAAAATAATTCTCCTTTTTATAAATATATTCAAAGAATATTTTATCACAAAAGATTTATAAATACATGGTTTTTACATAAAAAGCTTCTGTTCTTTTTTAGAGTTGAGAACAGAAGCTTTTTTGCTTAAAATAAGAGATTGCTTTCAACAATCATGCGAATACCTAATAAGAATAAAGAAATGCAAAGAAGTAAAATGATACTGCGAGGTTTAGTTTTCTTAGATAATCTAGCACCGATTTGAGCGCCGATTACAGCACCAAAACCAACAGCAAGAGCAGGTATCCAAACGATATGATTTAAAAATATATGAGATGTAACACCCATAAAAGAGGAAACAGCTAAGACAAAATGAGATGTTGCAGTTGCCATATGTGGTGGAAAAGCAAGGGCATAAATCATAACAGGAACATGAATGATACCGCCACCAATACCAAAGATGCTAGAGATAAAACCTACAAACATACTTAAAATAATACCGAGTTTTTTGCGAGCTATAAATAAGGTTTCATCAAAATTAGTAGCGATAGCTTTTTTATTAGATGAATTCCAATACATGATAGCAGAGATGATTAAGATAAAAATACCATAACTAAGACTGAAAGTAGGGCCTGTGAAATAATCACTGACAAGGCTACCTAAAATAGCTCCAGGAAGTGTAGCAATAGCAAAAGGAATGGCTGCTTTAAAATAAACGCGATGTTGTTTTACATAAGCATATGTTCCTGAAAGTGCATTTAAAAATACACCAAATAATGAAGTACCAACGATTTCAGGAGCACTATGAAAAATAGAAGGTGTGAGTGCAAAAGTAAAAAGTGGTATCATGATTAAACCACCACCAATACCTATTAAAGTACCAAATGTACCTACGCCAATACCGACGACAAATAATACAAGAATTTCAATCATAAAAAAACCTTACTTTCATATTTTGTAATTTATTATATTTTAGGCTATAAAACCAAAATGTTTAGCCACTAATTCATAGGCTGGCACAGCGATATTTTTGGCTTTTGCCATGCGAACAACTTCAAAAATGAGTCCATCAATTTCTGATTGACTGCCTTTTTGTAAGTCTTTTTGCATAGAAGCTGTAGTATCTGGTGTCATAGCATTTAATGTTTTTAAGTTTATATCAATGATATTTTCAGGGAGATTAATATTATAAGCTTTAGCTAGATTAATACAATCTTTTGTTAAGGCAATGAATAAATCTTGTTCTTTTCCTTGTTTTTGCATGATACCTGCAGGTATATCAAAATAAGCTCCACAACTAGCATAAGGGGAGATTAAAACGAATTTGCGGAAGGTATCTTCTGCGATATTTTCTGATAAGACAACGGAAATATTACTATTTTTAAGGTCTTGAGCAATTTGTTCTAATTGATTTTTTAATGGAGTTTTTCCACGTGTGCCAAAGACGATGCGGAAAATATTACCCTTTTGAGATATTTCTCCAGGTGCAGAAATATAGGCAACAATATAGATACATCCTTCAATTACATTTGTATGAGGTAATTTAGGTGCTAGTCTATAACCTGTACCATAGATATTTAGTATAGGAATGATGATGGTATTTTCCTTGCTTACTTTGGCTAAAAAAGGAATGATATCATCAAGGGCATATCCTTTGACAGAAATAAAAATTACATCAGGTATTTCATTTGTTTGAAGATATTGCTCTGTAGTCATTGCTTTTACGGGTTTTAAATTAAATTTGCCAATTCTATCAGAATTGATGGTAAGACCATTTTCGTTGATGGCTTCAAGATGTTTTCCACGAGCGATAAAGGTTACATCATGATTATTTTTAGCTAAAAAACCACCGATGCAAGCTCCAGTTCCTCCAGTGCCGACAATGAGATATTTCAAGAAAATCCCTCCTTAAATATGATATAGTTATTATAGCAAAGTATAAAAGATTTTTCTTAATAAAATAAGAAAGTGAGATAAATAATATGACAGAGATTGATTATGTAAAAATTTTTAAAGCGTTATCTGATGAAATGAGATTAAAGATTTTACAAGAAATTGCAAAACATGAGGAAATTTGCGTTTGTAAATTAATGGAAAAATTTGCTATAGCTCAAAGTAAATTATCTTATCATTTAAAATTATTGTTAGATGCGAATTTAATAAAAGTAAAACCGCAGGGAAAATGGAATTTTTATAGTATTAATAGTTCTTTATTGACAGAAGTATTTAGTCAAAAGGCAATAAAATTTTTTCAACATAAATAAATAGACTTGTCATATCAAAAAAAATTGATATAATAAACATATCAAAAATATTTGATATGAGGTGAGATAATGTTTGATTTTTTTGTTGAACAAATACTAGGAATGCAATGGCTGAATGATTTAGTTTGGCAAGTCTTAGTAAATTATTTTAATGCAGATAAAAGTTCAAATTGGTGGTCTAGTATTCATTTTTTCTTTTATGATACGATAAAGATAACTATCTTATTAGTAACTTTAATTTATTTGATATCATATATTCAGTCGTATTTTCCACCAGAAAAGACAAAACGAATTTTAACGCATTTTGATGGTTTTACTGGAAATATAATTGCTGCACTACTTGGAACTGTAACACCATTTTGTTCTTGTTCAAGTGTGCCTATTTTTATAGGTTTTACTAGAGCGGGATTACCTGTGGGCATGACTTTTTCTTTTTTGATATCTTCTCCTATGGTAGATGTGGCATCTATGCTTATGTTGATGTCATTTTTTGGACCTGAATTTGCTATTTTTTATACAGTTGTAGGCGTAATATTGGCTGTTATTGGCGGTAAAGTCTTATCGATAATGAAGGTTGAAAGATATTTGAAAAAATATGATGGAGCAATTAGAGATTTTTATGCTGAATCAGAATATTTTAATCAAAGACAAAGATTAAATTATGCTTTAAATGACACTAAAATTATCGTGAGAAAAGTTTTTCCTTATGTATTATTGGGCGTATTAATAGGTGCAGTAATTCATAATTGGATACCACAAGAATTTATTTTAAGTATTTTGGGAGATAATAATCCCTTTGCTGTTATTTTAGCTACAATTATTGGTATACCTATTTATGCTGATATATTTGGAACTTTGCCAATCGTTGAAGCTTTGTATTTAGTAGGTGTGCCAGCTGGTACGATTTTAGCATTGATGATGGCGATAACAGCTTTATCACTTCCATCACTTATTATGCTCAGCCAAGTATTGCAAAGAAAATTATTGTTTTTATTTATTGGTATTGTAAGTATAGGGATTATTTTTGTAGGCTATGTTTTTAATTTTGTATTTTAAGATAGAGGTGTAAAATTTGTTAAAAGTAGCATTTATTTGTGTGCATAACTCTTGTAGATCCCAAATGGCAGAAGCTATAGCTAAAGAAATGGGAAAAGATGTTTTTGAAGCTTTTTCTGCCGGGACACAGTTAAAAAATCAAATAAATCCTGATGCAGTTCGCATTATGAAATCTTTAGGTTATGGTGATATAACAAAGGTGCAAAGACCTAAATTATTGCAGGAATTACCAGAGATTGATATTGTTATAACTATGGGTTGCAATGTAGCTTGCCCTATGATTAAATGTAAATATCGTGAAGATTGGGGACTACAAGACCCTACAGGAAAATCTGATGAGGAATTTTTGAAAATCGTTGAACAGATAAAAGCGAAAATGAATAATTTAATAGCTAGAATAAATAATAAAGAGTTGTGATATTGAAATGGATTTTATAAAAATAGATAAAGAAAAATGGCAAAGAAAAAAAGTTTTTGAGCTGTATAGCAAAGATGTTCCTTGCACTTATAGTATGACAATCAATTTAGATATCACAGGTTTAAAAAATAAAATAGAGATAAAACAGCTAAAAATTTTTCCTGTAATTTTATATGGTTTGAGTAAGTTTGTTAATAAATATAAAGAATTCCGCATGGATTTAAATAAAGATGGAGAATTAGGATATTATGATAAGATAAATCCTATTTTTACAGTCTTTGAAGAAGCGCAAGAACAGTTTTATCAAGTGTGGACAAAATATGATGATAATTTTGAAGTGTTTTATCAAAATTATTTATTGGATATGAAAAATTACCAACAGCAAGAGATAAAAAGCTCTAAATTATTATTAGAAAAAAATGTGTTTAATGTTTCTTGTGTTCCTTGGGTTAGTTTTACAGGTTTTAATTTGAATTTAGCTAAAGGATATGATTATTATTTGCCTATTTTCACTATAGGAAAGTATTTTGAACAAGGTGAAAAAATATTATTGCCATTAGCTATTCAAGTACATCATGGAGTATGTGATGGTTTTCATCTATCAAGATTTATAAATGATTTGCAAGAATGGTTGGATAAAACAGATGAAATATAAAAAAAGGCACTACAATTGTAGTGCCTTTTTATTTTTATTAGCCACGAAGATTTGCATTGAAATCTTTTTGAAGTTTAGCTACGATTTTTTCGATTGCTGGATCAATTTCAGCATCAGTTAATGTTTTATCATTGGATTGGAAAGTCAAGGAGAATGCTAAGCTTTTTTTGCCTTCTTCAACTTGTTTACCAGTGTAAACATCAAATAAAGTGATTTGAGTGAGATTTTGACCTGCTGCTTTAGTCATAGCTTTTTCGATATCAGCAGCATTTACATCAACATCTACGAGCATTGCAAGGTCACGGCTAGTTGCTGGATATTTTGGTAATGCTTTATATTTGAAATCTTTAGCCATGTATTTCATAACAGTAGTAGCGTCAAGTTCAAAGATATATACAGGTTTTGTAATACCATAAGCAGAAAGTACAGCAGGATGAACTTCACCAACTGTTGCGATTACATCGCGACCTTTTTTGAAGAGAGCAGTTTTGCCTGGGTGCATAGCGTAGTGTGTACCAGCTTCAACTGTATAACGAGTTACACGAAGGTTTGCAAATAATTCTTCGATAATGCCTTTAGCATCGTAGAAGTCTACCATATCATTTGTTTGGTTCCAGCCCTGAGCATTGCGACGACCAGTGATAGCACCTGCAATTTTTACAACTTCATCTGGAAGTTCTGTTACAGGAAGTGCTTTAGGGAAGAATACAGAACCTACTTCAAATAAAGCTACATCATCATTTTTACGAGCAAGATTGCGAGCAAGATTATCAAAAATACTGCTGAGCAATGTTGTACGAACGAGCGGATATTCGTCAGAAAGTGGGTTCATGATAGGTACAGCTTTACGAAGTGGGCTATCTTGTGGAATGTTTAATTTATTGAATGTTTCTTCGTTAGTTAAAGCAAAGGAAATTGTTTCATAAAGTCCTTGGCTAGATAAGGAAGCTTTTACTTTATCGATAAATGTTTGTTTTGCAGATTGAGTCCCCTGCATAGAAACGCCATTTGGAAGAGTGGATTTAATTTTATCAAAACCATGTAAACGAGCAATTTCTTCGGAAATATCAGCCATGCAAGTTACATCATTTCTCCAAGATGGAACTTTAACAGTGATTTCATCATTTTCATCTTTTGTAACATCAAAACCAACGCTTGTAATGATATTAAGCATAACATCTTTAGCGATATTAGTACCGAGATGATTATTGATTTGTTCTGGTGTGAAAGTAACATAATTAGCTTGTTTTGGATTTGGATATACATCTACAATTCCTTCGCAAACAGTGCAAGCACCCATTTCTTGAAGTAATTGAGCTGCTCTGTCGAGTGCTTTAATAGTAGTTTCGCTATCAACACCACGTTCAAAACGACCAGAAGCTTCAGAAGAAAGACCGCAAGCACGAGCAGTTCTGCGGATACATGGACCATAGAAATCAGCAGATTCTAATACTACAGTAGTAGTAGTGTCTGTGATTTCTGTTTCGAAACCACCCATGATACCAGCAAGACCAGCAGCTTTTTCGCTATCAGCGATAACGAGCATTTCACCTTTTGCTTTGCGAGAAGTATCATCAAGAGTATGAAGTTCTTCACCTTCAATGGCACGACGAGCAATTAATTTTTTGCCTGTGATTTTATCATAATCATAAGCATGCATAGGATGACCAAGTTCAATCATAACGAAGTTTGTAACGTCAACTACATTATTGATGGAACGAATGCCAGCACCTTCAAGACGTTGTTGCATCCATTCAGGAGATGGGCCAATTTTTACATTTTTAAGCATACGTGTAGAGAAACGAGAGCATAAATCAGGGTCTGCGATTTCTACAGAGAAGATATCGTTTAATTTAGTGTTATCATCTTCATTAACTTTGATTTCAGGGAAATGTGGTTTATTGCCAGTGATAGCAGCAATTTCACGAACAAGACCGAAAACACTGAAGCAGTCTGCACGGTTAGCTGTAAGTTCAAATTCTAATACAACATCATTTAAACCTAATACATCTTTAGCAGGAATACCTACAGGAGTATCACTAGGTAAAATGAAGATACCAGTTTTTTGTTCTTCAGGTAATTTTTCAAGGTCAAGTTTTAATTCTTGAGCGGAGCAAAGCATACCATTAGAAGCTACACCACGAAGTTTACCTTTGGAGATTTTCATGCCGTTTGGTAAATGAGCACCTACCATAGCTACAGGAACAACTTGTCCTTCTGCTACGTTTTGAGCACCTGTTACAATGATGATATTTTCAGCAAGACCAACATTCATAGTACAGATTTGTAAGTGGTCAGAATTTTGATGTGGTTCAAGTTTTTCGATGCGACCAGTTACAACTTTTTCTAAACCTTCGCCAGGGTCTACAACATTTTCTACAGGAATACCAGCCATTGTGAGTTTATCAGCAAGCTGCTCTGGAGTTTCAGTAAAATCTATATAATCTTTAAGCCATTTAATAGAAACTTGCATTAAATATAATCCTCCTTAATATTAGAACTGACGTAAGAAACGTACATCATTATCATAGAATAAACGTAAATCATCAATGCCATAAGCGAGCATAGCAATACGTTCAACACCCATACCGAAAGCAAAACCGCTAACTTGTTTAGGGTCATAACCACTCATTTCAAGTACATGAGGATGAACCATACCTGCACCTAAGATTTCAAGCCAGCCAGTGCCTTTACATACACGGCAACCTTTACCTTTACACATAACGCAAGAGATATCTACTTCAGCACTTGGTTCAGTGAATGGGAAGAAGCTTGGACGGAAGCGAACTTTTACATCTTCACCGAAGATTTGCTGTAAGAAAGTAACAAGTGTGCCTTTGAGGTCAGCAAAGCTGATGTTTTTATCAATGCAAAGACCTTCAACTTGAGTAAACATTGGGGAATGTGTAGCATCATAATCATCACGGCGATATACATGACCTGGAGCAATGATGCGAATTGGGCTATTTGGCTCATGAGCTTGCATTGTGCGAGCCTGTACAGGAGAAGTCTGACTTCTAAGTAAGATATCTTCTGTGATATAGAAAGAGTCTTGCATATCACGAGCTGGGTGATCTTTTGGAAGATTTAAAGCTTCAAAGTTGAAATAATCAGATTCAATTTGAGGACCTTCAGCGATAGAATAGCCCATGCTAGTGAAGATATTTTTTATATTGTTTAAGGTAACAGTTAAAGGATGAAGATGTCCTAAGCTTTGACGACGACCAGGAAGCGTAACATCAATTTTTTCTGTAGCTAAACGATTTGCAAGTTCAGCTGCTTTTAATTCTTCTTGTTTAGCTGCGATTGCAGTTTCTAATTCTTTACGAGTTGTATTTACCATTTGACCAACTACAGGACGCTGTTCAGGGCTTAATTTACCCATACCACGTAAAATGCTAGTCAAAGAGCCTTTTTTACCAAGATATTTTACACGCACATCATTTAGTGCATTGAGATTAGAAGCGCTATTAATATTATTAATCGCTTCTTGTTGTAAACTTTTGAGTTCTTGTTCCATGATTTCACTCCTACAAAATTTTAACAAAAAATAAAAGCTCTCACCCCATGAAGGGGCGAAAGCTTGTTTCGCGGTACCACCCTAATTGATACTTAAAAGCATTAACGCTGCCAGACGCTATGACTACTTATTTTCACCATAGAAGCTCCAAAGTGAACTTCAATTAAATTTTCTTTTATTGTTCTCAGCCTAGACAATATTTTCTGTAAAAGAAATCTTAATTTACTCTCTTTATCATCGCTTAGTTATATTACAATTTTACAGTGAAAAGTATATCATAAAAATTTATTAAAAACAAGATTGAGCAAATATTGAAGATTTTTATAAAAAAATAATTTTAATTTATGTTATTTTTATGTATTTTAGAGGCGATTTTGCGAATTATGGCATTTATAAAAAACAAATTAGAGATATAAAATACAATAAAGTATATGAAAACTAGCATTAT
>OHAQ01003143.1_pt1 | contig 11479 bp, 5 predicted proteins | sample 1577111 | NCBI WGS metagenome assembly OHAQ01 (sample SAMEA3541549, study PRJEB24748) | human gut metagenome | biome: human gut; feature: human-associated habitat; material: faeces | place: China | collected 2012 | reverse complement strand
CCATACTGCATACTCATTTCCAGTTGCTGTAAATGTAACACTATAATATCCATCTCTCTTTTCTAAGGTATAATCTTTTACTTCATCTCCTACATTTTGATTCAAGTATTTTTTTAGATTATTTTCTTCAACTTTTGATTTTGAACTTTTCCCTACTGCTGCAGCTACAGATGTGTTTAATACTTCTTTTTCTTCTACTGTTCCTGCAAACTTTTTGGATTCTTTTGACTGATTTATTATTCCATTTTCACCAGTCATATAAGATATTGTTACTCCTGAAATTATTAATAATACTATTACAGTTACTGCTAATGCTATTAATGTTACACCTTTATTTTCTTTTGTTCTCATATTTTCCCCTTTCTAAAAAATTAAGTACTTTACTTAATGATTTAATTATGGTTAAATTTTATCAATAAAATATAGTAAAGTCAATAAAATATATAAAATTCTAGATTGTAAAATAATAACATTTATTGGGGTTATTTTATTTATTTTTAGCTCTTATATAATCTCTTTTGCCTCATTAAGTAAAGTACTTAAATAAGTAAAAATAGCTTTAATCTCAAGATTAAAGCTATTTTCCTACCCATTGAACAACTTTCATTCCTTTTGCTGCACCCCAAGGAGCACCAGTAATTGAATTTTCCTTATTATGTATTATTATTTCACTTAAATTAAAAGACTCTGCTAAAAAAGCAGTATTAGCAATATCAGTAACCGTTTTTGGAATTTCTATCTTTTCTAATTTAGAACATTCACTAAATGCTCCACCTTCGATACTCGTAACACCTTTTGGAATTATAATTTGTGTCATACTTTTTTGACCCAAAAAAGCATTTGTTCCAATTATATTTACTTCTTTGCTTATTTCTATATTATTAGTAATTTCAGTTAAAACTGCCACTAGTCTTTCTTTTTTTCCATTATTTAATTTATATAATATATTGTTTTCGATTACATAATTTGTATTTTCCTTATCTATATTTACCACACCATTATAATTTCTTCTTTTAAATATTGGACTAATATTGTTAACATTTTTTCCTATATCTATTCTTTTTATATTAGAAGCTCCTTCAAAAACTCTATCCTGTATACTTACTAATGAATCTGGAAACACTACATTTTCCACATTTGTTGCTTGTTTAAATGATAATGCTCCTATCGTTTTTATCCCTTCTGGAACAGTAATATCTTTCTCCTTAGAACAACACATAATTAATGTTTGAGACGAATTATATAAAAATCCATTTTCATATAATAATGTTTTATTTCCATTTTTTATTTCAATACTTTCTATTGATTTTGGCAATTTATTAGGATTAATATTAGTTAATGATGTCGGTATTATTATTTTCTTTATATTTGTCATTCCAGATATATCTGTTGAATAACTCTTGATTCCTTCTGGAATTGAAAATGTATTTGTATTTTTTAATGCTATAGTAGATATAAATAATATATTTGTTTTATTTTTATCGAAAAGAATATTTGATTCAAATATAAAGTTATTATTTTTACTAACATCTATTTCTTTTAGATTTTTACAAGATATAAATGTGCTACTATTAATTGATTCTATTGTTGATGTTAATACTATTTTTTCTATTGCCGTTCCTCCGAAGGCGTAAGTAGCCATATTCTTTAATCCTTCATTTAAAACAACATCTTTTAATTTATTGCATGCATTAAATGTATCATATTGCAAATTTTGAAGATTTTTTGGTAATACTACTTGTGTTAAACTAGTACATCTAAATGCTCTTTCACCTATATAGTTTATTGAATCTGGTAAATTTATTTCTTTTAAATTATTTGCTCCATCAAATGCTGCATTTCCTATTCTTGTTAAATTTCCTTTTATTATTACTTTTTCAAGTGTTTGGTTATATGAAAATGCATAATCTCCGATTTCAGTTACACTTTCTGGTATTATTATTGTTTTTAGTCCTTCAACATTTGAAAATGCACCATATCCAACTTTGTTTACACTATCAGGCAAAGACAAATTTCCTTCACTATCTACTAATAATAAGTTTCCATTTGATGATAATAGTTCTCCATCATCTGTTATATCATATGGATTAATTTGAATTCCAACTGATTGTGCTGCCTTTATTTGTTTCTTATCTTTTGTTTTTATTAATAATTCTCCTTTTACTATTTGTAATATATCTATGTATTCATCTGTTATATCTGGTATTATATTTTTTATATTGCCTATTTCTTCATCTGATTTTATATTATAATTAATTGAGTCTTTCCCAGCAGAAAGGCTTTCTCCTAAAAATCCTTCATTTTCAACATTTTTGGTTGCTTTATATAATTCTACTTCTTCTTTATATTTTGATAGTTCATTCATCATTTTTGATAAGCTGGCATTACTCGTTATTCCACTATTTCCCGTTAATGTTGATATTGTTACTCCTGCTAATATTAGCATTACTATTATCGTTACTGCTAGTGCAATTAATGTTACTCCTTTATTTTCTTTTGTTCTCATTATTTTTAACCTTTCTATAAATTATTAAGTTACATACTTAATGATTTTTTTATTGGTTAAAAATCTTATTATAAGTTGTTTTGAATACTTTTCATTATTTTCTTGCCTATATTTTTTATTGAATATATTTTTATTAGATATATTGATTTTGTTATTTTTTATTGTTATAATCAATTTATAAGATTAGTCATTAAGTATGTAACTTAATGTACCCAAAATAGGAAGCATGTACTTCCTATTTTCAATATTATTCATCATCACCATATTTCTCATCATATTCTTGTTGAGCTTCAACTGCATTTAAAAATGCAACTTTAGCCTCTTCTACTGCAAGAAATGCTAATGCAATTGATTGATCTGCATATTCTAATTCATCATCAATATATTTTGATAATTTTTCTTTATCACGTGCTTCTTTTCTTTCTTGCATATTCTCTTTTGCAACTTTAAAATTCATTTGGGCTTTTAATAATTCACTTGATATTTTGCTTTTTCCTTTTTCTGTTGCTATTCTACATTGTTCTTTTGCAGCTTCAAGTCCACTTTGTGCATCTTTAATCTTTTCATCTAATACATCTTTTGCTTCCATTCCAGCAACTATAACAGTATCTGTTCCTTCTTTTATTTTTGAATTAACTTCTTTCATTTTTTTGCTTAATTCTTCAATTTTTTGTTTTCTTTCTTCTTTTTCCATATATAATACCTCCTAAATTTATTTGATTATTATATATCATAGCTTTATGAATTAATTATGAACTCATTAAATATTTGCATATACAAAAACAGCTGAAGTAGAAAACTTTAAAGTTTTCCACCTCAGCTATTGACATAGAAACAAAAATTATTTAATAAATAGTTCATCATCTTTGCAATCTACTGTAATTGTTGTATTTGGTAAAATTTTATTTGCTAAAATATTTTTTGCAATTAATGTTTCAAGTTTCTTTTGGACAAATCTCTTTAATGGTCTTGCACCATAAACTTCATCATATCCATTATTAATTAAATAATCTTTTGCTGATTGTGTAACATTTAAACTAATATGTTTATCATCAAGTCTTCTTTCCAAATCTTTAATTAATAAATCTAATATTCTTCCTATTTCTGTTTTCTGTAATGGTTTATAAAATACTATTTCATCTAATCTGTTCAAGAATTCTGGTCTAAAGCTTTGTTTTAATAATTTTCTTACATTTTCTTTTGCTTCTTCAGATATTTCTCCATTTTCTTGAATTCCGTCTAATATATAACTTGAGCCTAAGTTTGAAGTTAATATTATAATTGTATTTTTAAAGTCTACTGTTCTTCCTTGTGAATCTGTAATTCTACCATCATCAAGTACTTGTAACAAAATATTAAATACATCTGGATGAGCTTTTTCTATTTCATCAAATAAAACTACTGAATATGGTTTTCTTCTTACTGCTTCTGTTAATTGTCCACCTTCTTCATATCCAACATATCCTGGAGGTGCACCAATTAATCTAGATACAGAATATTTTTCCATATATTCACTCATATCTATTCTTATCATATTATGTTCATCGTCAAATAAGCATTCTGCTAATGCTTTTGCAAGTTCTGTTTTACCAACACCTGTTGGACCTAAGAACATGAATGATCCTATTGGTTTACGTGGATCTCCAATTCCTGCTCTTGAACGCATTATTGCTTCAGATACTTTTTCTACTGCATCATCTTGTCCAATTACTCTCTTATGCAATAATTCTGGTAAATGTAAGATTTTTTCTCTTTCACTTTCCATTAATTTTGTAACTGGTATTCCTGTCCATCTTGAAATAATTTTTGTTATTTCATCTTCTGTTACTTTATTTCTTAATAGACCATCTTCTTTTCCTTTTTCAGATAATTCTTCTTCTGCTTTTAATTCTTTTTGTAATTCTGGAAGTTTACCATATCTTAGTTCTGCTACTTTTCCTAAATCATATACTCTTTCTGCTTGTTCTATTTGTGCATTTACTTGTTCTATTTCTTCACGTAATTTTTGTACTTTAGAAATTGCTTGTTTTTCATTTTCCCATTTTGCTTTCATTCCATCAAATTTTGTTTTTAATTCTGCTTTTTCTTTTTTGATGTCTTCTAATCTCTTTTTAGAAATTTCATCTGTTTCTTTTGAAAGAGCTGTTTCTTCAATTTCTAATTGCATTATTTTTCTTGATACTTCATCAAGTTCTGTTGGCATTGATTGCATTTCTGTTTTTATCATTGCACAAGCTTCATCTATTAAGTCTATTGCTTTATCTGGTAAAAATCTGTCTGAAATATATCTGTGTGATAATGTTGCAGCAGTAATTAAGGCATTGTCTGATATTTTAACTCCATGATATACTTCATATCTTTCTTTTAATCCTCTTAATATTGATATTGTATCTTCTACTGTTGGCTCATCTACCATTACTGGTTGGAAACGTCTTTCTAGTGCTTGGTCTTTTTCTATATATTGTCTATATTCATTTAATGTTGTTGCACCAATACAATGTAATTCTCCTCTTGCTAACATTGGTTTTAATAAGTTTCCAGCATCCATTGCACCATCTGTTTTTCCTGCTCCAACAATTGTGTGAATTTCATCAATAAATAAGATAATTTTTCCTTCACTTTTCTTTACTTCTTGTAATACTGCTTTTAATCTTTCCTCAAATTCTCCTCTATATTTTGCACCAGCTACAAGTAGTCCCATATCAAGTGAGAATATTGTACAGTCTTTTAATCCTTCTGGCACATCTCCTCTAACAATTCTTAATGCTAATCCTTCTGCTATTGCTGTTTTACCAACACCTGGTTCACCAATTAAACATGGATTGTTTTTGGTTTTTCTTGATAAAATTCTTATTACATTTCTTATTTCATTATCTCTTCCTATTACTGGATCAAGTTTTTGGTCTTTTGCCATTTGTACTAGGTCTTGACCATATTTCTTTAAAACATCATAGGTTTCTTCTGGGTTATCTGTTGTCACTCTTGTATTTCCTCTAACTTCTGATAATGCTTTTAAAAATGCGTTTTTGGTTATATTAAATGTTCTAAATAATTCTTTTAATTGGCTATTTGCATGATCAAATATTGAAATCATTATATGTTCAACAGATACATATTCGTCTTTCATTTTTTTTGCTATATTTTCACTATCTGCTAATACTAAATCTGTATCTTGTGATACATATATTCCATCATTTGGTCTTACTCCTCCTGTCATTCTTGGCTTGTTATCAACTAGTCTTTTTACTTCATTTTCAAAATTTTCTTCATTTGATGTAATTTTCTTTATTAGCTCTTTTATTAAGCTATTATCTTGCTCTAGTAATGCAAGTAGTATGTGTTCTTGTTCTACTTGTGCATTCTGATTTGTACTTGCTAATGTTTGTGCATTTTGCAATGCTTCTATTGACTTTTGCGTAAATTTTTGTATATTCATAAATATCACTCTCCTTTTATATTATAGGTAAGTTCAAAGAACTTTCATATAATATGAATATATGTTTTAACAGCACCTCTTTTAGATAGTGCTGTTACTTTCTTTTTATTTACATTTATTATTATACATCATCTTTTTAGCAATGTCAATAGTAGAGTGCTAATTTGCAAAATTTTTTTATTTTCCAGACCATGTTACTACTTTCATTCCTTTTGTAGCTCTCCATGGCGCTCCTGAAATCGAATTCTCCTTATTATAAATTATAACTTCGTCTAATATAGGAGTATTTAGAAATGCTTTTCCATTTATTGATTTTACACTCTTAGGAATTTCTACTTTTTTTAATCCTCTACAAGCTCTAAATGTCTCACCAATTTTTTCAACATTTTCTGGTATTACTATATCTGTCAAACCATTTTGTTCATAAAAAGAATAATTTCCTAATTCTTTAACTTCTTTATCTATTTGTAATGTTCCTTCAATATTATATAATACACTTACCAATATTTCTTTTTTTCCATTTTGTTTTTTATATAGTATATTATTTTCAACTACATAAGTCTGATTTTGTGAATCTACTTTTACATTACAACCAATATGTGGAAAAACAAAAACATTTATATCAGAAACATTTTTCCCTATATTTATATTTTTTAAATTTTTTAAACCATCAAATATATATTGGCTTAATTTTTCTACAGAATTTGAAATATTAATATTTTGAGCTTCTGTAGCTTGTCTAAAAGCATATTTTCCTATTGTTACTATTTCATTAGGTGTTGTTATATCTTTTTCTTTTGAATAGCATATAATTAATTCATTATTTTTGTTGCATAAATATCCTTCTTGTAAAATATAAAAATTGTTATTTCCTTGTTGAATTTCAATACTTTCAATTGATGATGGCATCATTGAATTATCTATACTTTCTAATGATTTCGCTATAATTAATTTTTTTATATTAGTATATCTTAAAATATTGGTATTAAAATTTATTACTCCTTCTGGAATTGTAAAAGTAGTTGATTTATTTATGCTATCTTGAGTAATAAAAACAACTTGGCTTCTATTACCACTTAAAAGCATTCCATTTTCAAATACAAAATTATTATTGTTAGATACATCTATTGTTTTTAAGTTTATGCAATTAGAAAAAGCAGTACTATCAATACTAGTTATTGTTGATGGAATTAAAATTTGTTCTAAATTTATAAATGATAAAGAATATCTTCCAATTTTTGTTATACCTTCTTGTAATACTATATTTTTTAATTGTGCTCCCATAAATGTTGACTGTTGCAGAATTGTTACATTTTTGGGAATAACTATTTCTGTAACACCTGTATTAGCAAAAGCATATTGACCAATATAATTTATAGAATCTGGCAAATTTATTTCTTTTAAATTTGCTGCCTTATCAAATGCACTATCACCTATTTTTAATAAATTTCCTTTTATTATTACTTTTTCTAATGTTTGATTATTTGAAAATGCATTTGTTCCTATTTCTGTTACACTTTCTGGAATTATTATTGTTTTTAGTCCTTCTACTCCTGAAAAGGCTCCTTCTCCTATTGTTTTTACGCTGTCTGGCAATGCTAATGTTCCTTCACTATCTACTAATAATAAATTTCCATTTGATGATAATAGTTCCCCATCTTCTGTTATATCATATGGATTTACTTCTATTCCTACTGCTTGGGCTACTTTTATTAACGTTTTGTCTTTGGTATTTATTAGTAATTTTCCTTTTATTATTTGCATTATTTCTATATATTCGTCTGCTATATCTGGGATTATTGTTTTTATGCTTCCTTCTTCACTTTCTTCTTTTCCACTATAATTCAAACTATTTTTTCCTGCTGTTAATGTTTCTATATTAAATCCTTGATTTTCTAAATATTTATTTGCTACATATAGTTCTACCTCTTCTTTATATTTTGATAGTTCATTTTGGATTTTTGCTTTCCTTGAATTTGTTATTATTCCATTTTCTCCTGTTAATGTTGCTATTGTTACTCCTGCTAATATTAACATTACTATTATTGTTACTGCTAAGGCTATAAGTGTTATTCCTTTATTTTCTTTTGTTTTCATATTTTTCCTCCAATTTTGTGTTTGCATATATTTATTATATGCTGTATGTTTATTATAAAGCATAATATTACAAAATGCAATATTTAAATATTTTTATTTCATTAAGTAAATAACTTAATAATAGTTATGATACATAAAATGCTTAATTATTCAGTACTTTCAGTATTTGTCTCAAAACAAAAAGTGTATATAATTTATTATATTAAAATTTGTTATATTTATTGACATTAATTATTTTTATTGATATTATTGCTTTAGAAAATTTATCATTAAGTTATTTACTTAATGATTTCTCATACAAAAAATAGCTATATATATGAACCATATAAAGTTCACATATATAGCTATTCTTTTATTTTTTAAATCAAATGTACTAAAAACACTTTTGCTAAACTCAAAAAAATAAAAAATCCCAATACATCAGTAGCAGTTGTCAAAAATATTGAAGAAGACAATGCTGGATCAATTTTTAATTTTTGTAAAATTAATGGAATCAGTATTCCAGACACACCTGAAATTATCAAATTTGCGACCATTGCTAAAAAAGCAATAATTCCCAAATAATAATTTCCATACATTATTGAAACAATTCCACTTGTTACAATTCCTATAACTGCCCCATCTATAACTCCAAGTAATATTTCCTTTCCAAGTAAATGCCAAGAATCTTTTAAACTAACCTTTCCCATTGCAATATTTCTAATTATAATAGAAATAGTTTGTGTTCCTGCATTTCCACCCATACCTGTAATAATTGACATTATTGATGATAATGCTACAACTTGTGCAATCGTAGATTCGAAAACTTTTATTGTTGCAGATGCTAAAAATGCTGTTAACAAATTTACAAGTAACCATGGAAGTCTTAATTTTATAGATTCCCATAATGTACTATCTAATGTCTCTTCTTTTGCGACACCACCCATTTTTAACAAATCTTCTGTATGTTCTTCAACTATTACATCAACTATATCATCAATTGTTATAATTCCAAGCATCGCTTTTTTCTTATTTAAAACTGGTATTGCAGTTAAGTCATATTTTGAAACTATTAAAGCAACTTCCTCTTGGTCTGTTTCTGGATCAACATATACAAAATGCTCATTTGTTATTTCTTCTAATTTTTCATTTTCTGGGGCAACTAATATATCTCTTAATTGTGCTGTTCCTATTAATTCTTTTTTTCTATTTACAACAAAAATTGTATCAATTAACTCTGTTTTTGGTGCTATTTCTTTTATCTTTTTTATTGCATCCTCTATTGGAAGATTAGCATTAAGAGCTATATATTCTGTTGTCATAATACCACCAGCACAATCATCTTTATACCCTAAGAGTTCTTTAATAACAGCTCTATCTCCACTTTTCATTAAGTTAATTAATTCTTTAGATTTTCCAACATTCATTTCTCCTAAAATATCTACAATATCATCTTTTGACATATAACTAAATACTTTTAAGATTTTCTTGTTATCTAAAAACTTTAATATTCTAAGCTGTGTATCTAATTCAGCTTCTTCTAATATTCCAGCTAATTCTTCCTCTGTTGGTTTCTTTAAAAATTCTTCTAATTCGTCATCATCATATTCAGATAGCTTTAAAGCTAGATCGACAGCAGTAATGTCGTCTAGCTCTTCTAAGTTCTCTAAATCATTATTTTCATTTCCTTCAATCATGATTTATTCACCCCATTTATTATATTTTCTTCATCTAACCCATATATTTTTTCAAGTTCGTCAACACTTCCATGTTTTATGAATTCATCAGGATATGCATAACTTTTTATTTTTACTCCTTGTAAATTATTATTTACAATTAGTTCTTTTACTGCTGTGGCTAATCCATTTACAATAGTTCCATCTTCTATTGTTATTACATTTTTTGTTTTCTTAATACTTTCAATTATTGTATTATCATCTAATGGTTTCAAAAATCTTGCATTTATAACTTCAACATCCATTTTTTCTTGTAGTCTTTGTCCTATATCCATCGCTCTTGCAACCATTTTTCCAATTGCTATTATAGTTACTCTTTCTCTTTGTGTCTTGTTATTAAATACTTTATCTCCAATCTTTTGTAATATCTTGGTTTTATTTGATTTTTCTTCATCTATAATTTTCTTTAAAACTTCTGCTTTTCCTAATTCAATATTTTCATGTCTTTCGAATTTTACTTTTGAATCTTCTCCTCCACGAGGATATCTAATAATTACTGGCTTATTTAATTTTACTGCAAATTCTAACATATCTTCTAATTCTTTAAAATCTTTTGGGGCCATTATTGTTAAATTAGGAACAAGCCTAAAAAATGCCATATCTAATGTTCCTTGATGTGTTTCTCCATCTGCTCCAACACATCCAGCTCTATCTACACACATAATTACTGGCAAATTTTGCATTGCAACATCATGTATAACTTGATCATATGCTCTTTGATAAAATGATGAATATATTGGTATTACAGGTATCATTCCTTCTTTTGCCATTCCTGCAGACATTGTTATAGCATGTTGTTCTGCAATTCCTACATCAAAAAATCTTTTTGGAAATTCTTTTTGGAATTCTCTAAGTCCTGTTCCATCTTTCATTGATGCTGTAACAGCAACTATTTTTTCATTTTCTCTTGCTAGTTTTACCAATTTTTCTCCAAATATTTTAGAATAGTCTGCTTTTTTCTCTTTTTTTAATTCTCCTGTTTCTATGTTAAATGGAGATGTTGCATGAAATCTATCTGGACTTTTTTCTGCTATTTTATATCCTTTTCCTTTTTTAGTTAATACATGTATTAAAACTGGTCCTTCTATTTCTTTACTTAGCTTTAATATACTTTCTAATTTTTCAATATTATGTCCATCAACAGGTCCTAAATATGTAAAACCTATATCCTCAAAATACATTCCTCTTATTACTAATTGTTTACATGCTCTTTTAAATCTCTGAATAATTCTTACTAATTTATTTCCTACAACTGGTAATTTATTTAATTTGTTTTTTATTAATCTATTTGTTCGAGTATATAATTTTTTTGTTCTTAGTGTACTTAAAAATTGATTTATCCCACCTATATTTTTGGCAATACTCATTTCATTATCATTTAATATAACTGTTAAATTACAATTACTACATCCTGCATCATTTAAGGCCTCCAGTGCCATTCCTCCTGTTAAGGCACCATCACCAATTACTGCTATACAAGAATTCTTTTTTCCTTGTAAGTCTCTTGCTCTTGCCATTCCTAATACTGCTGAAATTGATGTACTACTATGTCCTGTATTAAAACAATCTGCATCTGATTCATTGCTTTTAGGAAAACCTGCAATTCCATTTAGTTTTCTTATATTTTTTAATTCTTCTCTTCTTCCAGTTATAATTTTATGTACATAACTTTGATGTCCTACATCCCATACTATTTTATCTTCTGGAACATTAAATACGGAGTGT
>OHAQ01003139.1_pt1 | contig 11496 bp, 9 predicted proteins | sample 1577111 | NCBI WGS metagenome assembly OHAQ01 (sample SAMEA3541549, study PRJEB24748) | human gut metagenome | biome: human gut; feature: human-associated habitat; material: faeces | place: China | collected 2012 | reverse complement strand
CATGAATGACGAGACGGTCAAAGCCGAGAACAAATTGGAGTTCCAATATACTCTGAACCTGACAGCAAGAATCCGGTGAAAATTGCCGAAAACGCCATTCAAGAGGCTAAAGCCAAAGGATACGATGTGGTCATTGTCGATACAGCCGGACGTCTGGCAGTAGACGAAGAGATGATGAACGAGATTGCCGCTATTAAAAAAGCAATCAATCCAAACGAAATCCTATTCGTAGTAGACTCCATGACCGGCCAGGACGCTGTAAACACAGCAAAAGAGTTTAACGAACGACTTGACTTCAACGGTGTTGTACTAACTAAATTAGATGGTGACACCCGTGGTGGTGCCGCTCTTTCCATTCGTTCGGTGGTGAACAAGCCGATCAAGTTTGTGGGTACAGGTGAAAAACTGGATGCTATTGATCAGTTCCATCCCTCACGTATGTCAGACCGTATCCTTGGTATGGGTGACATTGTTTCATTGGTGGAACGTGCCCAAGAGCAGTACGATGAAGAAGAAGCAAAACGCCTGCAAAAGAAGATTGCCAAGAATCAATTCGATTTCAACGATTTCTTGAGTCAGATTGCACAGATCAAAAAGATGGGCAACCTGAAAGACCTGGCTTCTATGATACCGGGTGTAGGTAAAGCTATTAAGGACATTGATATTGATGATAATGCATTTAAAAGTATTGAGGCTATCATCTATTCGATGACTCCGGCAGAACGCAGTAATCCGGCTCTTCTGAACGGTTCGCGTCGTCAGCGTATTGCCAAAGGTAGTGGTACGAATATTCAAGAAGTAAACCGTCTGTTGAAACAATTTGACCAAACCCGCAAGATGATGAAAATGGTAACGGGTAGCAAGATGGGCAAAATGATGCCGAAGATGAAATAATAAAGATAAACTGTAAGCATACCAATCCCGCTAATTTCATATTTTAAATGAAGTCAGCGGGATTGTTGTTATATTCGGTTATTTGCTCTATATTTGCGATACTCTTTTAGACCCCTAATGCAAGATAAACTATAATCAAAACAAAAATATTTATATGACATTAATTGATGGAAAAGCAATCTCTGAACAAGTAAAACAGGAGATTGCTGCAGAAGTAGCAGAAATTGTAGCAAAAGGTGGCAAATGCCCTCACCTTGCTGCAATTCTTGTAGGCCACGATGGTGGCAGCGAAACGTATGTTGCTGCCAAAGTGAAAGCATGCGAAGTTTGTGGATTCAAATCCAGCCTCATCCGTTATGAAGCGGATGTTACGGAAGAAGAGCTCCTTGCTAAAGTACGTGAATTAAATGAAGATGCAGATGTTGACGGATTTATCGTACAGCTCCCATTACCCAAGCATATCTCTGAGCAAAAAGTGATTGAAACTATCGATTATCGTAAAGATGTAGACGGGTTTCATCCCATCAATGTAGGTCGCATGTCCATAGGATTGCCTTGCTATGTATCAGCAACCCCTAACGGTATTCTTGAACTACTGAAACGCTATCAAATAGAAACTTCGGGTAAGAAGTGTGTAGTATTGGGACGTAGTAATATCGTTGGTAAACCAATGGCTGCACTGATGATGCAGAAAGCCTATCCGGGAGATGCTACTGTAACCGTATGCCATAGCCGGAGTAAAGATCTTGTAAAAGAATGCCAGGAAGCCGATATCATCATCGCTGCATTGGGACAACCCAACTTTGTGAAAGCTGAAATGGTAAAAGAAGGTGCCGTAGTTATTGATGTAGGTACTACACGTGTACCGGATTCTACAAAAAAATCAGGCTTCAAACTGACTGGAGATGTTAAGTTTGATGAGGTTGCTCCGAAATGTTCATTTATCACTCCTGTGCCGGGTGGTGTAGGACCGATGACCATCGTTTCTTTGATGAAGAATACATTGCTGGCTGGTAAGAAAGCAATATATCAATAATAAAAATACCGAATACCGGAAGGAACCTCTTGTGACAACTTGACTCCTTTCGGTATTTATTTTATCCAGTGGAACCTTAATCCGCTCAAAGTCATGAGACAGACAATCCCTCTTGCATTACTTTTCTTCTTTATATCGTGTTGTAGCACAGCACAGGAACAAGTAGTACCGGAATCCACTGATACAATCCCCCCTGCAAAAATCACTCTATTATTTGTAGGTGATCTGATGCAACACCAAGCCCAGCTTGACGCTGCGCGTACAGATAAAGGGACTTATGACTACTCTCCCTGCTTCTCTCTCGTAAAAGAACAAATCAGTGAGGCGGACATCGCTATCGGCAATTTAGAAGTACCTATCGGTGGAAAACCTTATAGTGGTTATCCGGCTTTCTGTGCACCTGATGAATATTTATATGCCATTAAAGAGGTCGGCTTCAATGTTCTGTTAACTGCTAACAATCACTGTCTCGACCGAGGTAAAAAAGGTTTGGAACGTACAATCCTAATGTTAGATTCCTTACGTATCCCCTACACCGGAACTTATAGAAATGAAGAAGAACGCCGTCAACGATACCCATTGCTCATTCACAAAAACGGTTTTCGAATTGCCCTTCTGAACTATACCTATGATACCAATGGAGTTAAGCCATCCTATCCCAACATAGTGAACTATATTGATAAGAAAATCATGTTACAGGATATCGATACAGCACGAACATGGCAACCTGATGTTATCATTGTCTGTATGCATTGGGGAAACGAATACCAATCGCTACCTAGTCGCGAACAACGACAGTTGGCTGATTGGTTATTGGAACAGGGCGTTACCCATATCATCGGTAGCCATCCTCATGTTATACAACCGATGGAACTACGTACCGATAGCATTACCGGAGCACAACACGCTGTAGTATATTCTTTAGGGAATTTCATCTCCAATATGAGTAAAGTAAATACTGACGGAGGACTTATTTTCACATTAGAATTAGAAAGAGACACCACAACATCTACCTCCACACAAGTTCGAGTACAACGTTGCGAATATAATTTGGTATGGACAGCACGTCCCAATCTCACCAAAGAAAAAAATTATGTGCTTTATCCTACAGATTCCACATCTATTTCAAAGCTCCCGGAAGCTGCACGTAACCATCTGAATATCTTCGTCAAAAACTCCCGAAAGCTCCTCCAACAGCACAATGTAGGAATTAAGGAGAATAAAAAATAATGCAGATTTCAATAAAATATTTCGCCAAATATTTGCAGTATCAAAGATAATACCTATCTTTGCACCGCGTTTGAGAAATGACGCAAACATGGTGACTGTAGTTCAGTTGGTTAGAGCGTCAGATTGTGGTTCTGAATGTCGTGGGTTCGAGTCCCATCAGTCACCCCAAAAGATCCTGTAAGTTTATGACTTGCAGGATTTTTTGTTTATAACACCTTCCTATCCTCTATGTTAAAGTTTACTATTCCGACCAGCTTCCAACAAATATTAACCACGATAATCATAAAGTTCCGGGAATTTGCATACATTTGCACCACGTTATAAAACATCATAGGTGCAATAATAAACATGGAAAATGAACTTCTGTCGCTCATTCCTGAATACATACCTTTAGGGCTCGGCGTATATGACAAAGATGGATATCTGAAATACGCCAATGGCACCACACTAAAAATGTTCGGTGTAACCATGAAGGATATTTATAATATTAATATCTTCGATGACCCTAACATCACGGCAGAAGATAAAGCTCTCCTAAAGCAGGGGTTGAACGTCTCTTTTGAAACTGATTATGATTTCGATCTTTGTGAAAACTTCTACGAAACACCCATCAAAGGAATCAAAAAATACTTTGTTACCAAAGTAACTATCATGCGCGATCCCGAAGGAAATCGTCAAGGCTATTTATTAGCCTGCGAAGATATCACCGTAAAGAAAGCACAAGAGCGGGAAATCATTGAAAGTTACAAGAAGATAAAAGCAACACAAAAGGAGTTATCATTAGCCTTGAATGCTGGGAAGCTATCCTCATGGAACTACAATATAAAGGAAGGTCTGTTTTGCAAATTCGATGTCCATATCGAGAATATTGAGAAAAGATCATTGCAATCCATATATGAGAGCATCCATCCTGACGACAGAAATAAATTCATGGCATTACTGGAAGCAGTTGCTCATAAACAGAAGCTCCCGGAAAACAGAATTATATTAAGAGTTCTGGAAAACAATGCAACAGATTATAGGTACTCCAGCTTTACCTACAGTGCAGTAGAAGATGAAGCAGGCAATGTAGTGGTCATCACATTTATTCAACGGGATATTACCGAAGACATTATATATCAGCAAAATTTGATTACAGCCAAAAACAAAGCAGAAGAAGCAGACAAATTGAAATCTACATTTCTCGCTAACATGAGTCATGAAATCCGTACTCCACTCAATGCAATTGTAGGATTCTCTGAATTGCTGACCGAAACAGATGATACGGAAGAAAAATTTGAATATAAACAACTGATTGAAACCAACAGTGAGATACTCCTGAAATTAATCGGAGACATTCTCGATCTGTCAAAAATTGAAGTCGGCTCCATTGATATCAATCGTCAGAAACTGAATTTGTGCCAGCTTTGCGATGAATTGTACCGATCCTTCCAGCAACGGATTAAAAATCCCAAAGTTACCCTCAAACTCATCAATCCATATACCAAATGTGTGGCGAATTTCGACAAATATCGCTTTATGCAGATATTCACAAACTTTGCTACGAATGCCATTAAGTATACGCCACAAGGTGAAATTGTGATGGGATACGAATGTATGCCCGGACAGGTAAGAATCTATGTAAAGGATAGTGGCATCGGAATACCGGAGGAGAAAAAGAACCGTATCTTCAGCCGTTTCGAGAAATTAGATACTTTTGCCCAAGGAACCGGCTTAGGACTTTCTATCTGTAAAGCCATTGCCGATGCTACAGGCGGAGAAGTAGGCTTTAAGTCCAAAGCCAATGTAGGTTCTGAGTTCTGGTACATCGGATATACCGATGTCGAATATGTCGAAAAATCAGAGGTTGCAGACGAGGACTTAAATAACAAAAGTACAGAACACCTTTCAGCAGATTCCTCAGTAAAGATTAAAGATCTGAATATTCTGATAGCGGAAGATAATGACAGCAATTACCTGTTAATCAAGAAACTTCTTAAAGACAATCAACTAACCCGCGCCATAACCGGAGTAGAAGCTATCGAGAAAATCAAAGCCCAAACCTTTGACATCGTCTTTATGGATATGCGGATGCCGGTAATGAATGGACTGGAAGCAACTTCCCTCATCAGGGAATTTAACCAAACTACCCCTATTATCGCTCTTACCGCTAATGCTTTCGACTCCGACAGAGAGAATGCATTAGCCGCAGGATGCAATCATTTCATGACAAAACCCGTCAAAAAGAGAGAATTGATGGATTTGCTTTTCAGATATTTCAAACAACACCCCCAATAACAGGATTACTTCTGATTCAATTTACGTATCACTTTAGCAGGATTTCCTACAGCCAACGAGTCTGCCGGAATATCATGCGTAACCACTGAACCCGCACCGATTACACAACGGTCGCCAATAGTCACTCCCGGGCAAATTGTCGCATGACCGCCAATCCAGCAGCGTTCACCAATGGTTACCGGCAGACAATTCTCATAGGCATCCCTTTCGTCAGCATCAAGCGGATGTTGCGCCGTATAAATATGTACTCCCGGAGCAATCAATGTTTTCCGGCCAATAGTTACTTTTGCACCATCCAAAATAACAGCACCAAAATTGATAAAAACTCCTTCAGCTGCATATATACCATCTCCATAATCGCAATAAAAGGGTGGTTCCACAAAAAAATCCGGAGCAGAATTCGGGAAAAGTGAACGGGTAACCTCCGGCATTTTAGAGGTATGATATTCAGTCACATTCAACTGATGCAGCTTCTTTTTTACTTCAGCCCGATAGGCATACATTTCAGGAGTATGAGCATCGTAATGAAGCCCTTCGCGCATACACTTTAATTCTTCTTGAAGTGTTCTCATCTTAAAAATGATTTTATTATTAACTCGTTAAAAGCACTGCAAAGTTAGTATAAATTCAGGCACCTGTATACCCATGTTTCTGTAAAAAAAGTAAATACCCGAAACCATAAAAAAGGCTCAATTGTTATTTTTATATTCGGAATTATCAGGTGTACAACAAACAGTCTCTTAGTTTAAAAAAGTTGAAAGTAGATAATCCTACGTTTATTTTCTGTTTGCTGGCGCTCGATTTGCGGATATTATTACGGAGTATTAATCAATATACCCCTGATATTAGTATGACAACATGTATAACTAAAAATAAATGATTATGGAAATAAACGAGAAATTAATTGCAGTCGTAGAAATCGGTGGTGACAAAGCAACTCAATTCTGGGCAAGAGCTGATGATTTGGCGCAAGCATACAATGAGAAATCAACGGATATAGTCTATTCAGTAAAGAAACTTCCTGATTCTGATAACCTGTTTCACTTCTTCGCTACCTCTAAAGAAGAAATGATGCAGGAAACCTTGTTGGAGTGCAGCCGTGAGTTCCTGGATGAATTACTAACATTAGTTCCCAGCGAATGCGTCAGAATATCCGTTGTCGAACCTAAAGCAGGCTAAAAGAGCATACCGTAAACCGGTAAAGCAAAGGATTGGGCAGGCAGAAAAGAGGCAGATAGGAATACATTCATTATCTTTGCAACTGTTTTTGTAAACCCAACCCTATATAAAATGAAGTTACTCTGGCTCGACCTCAACAGTTCATACGCACATTCTTCCCTGGCACTTCCGGCACTGCATGCCCAGATTGCTGATGATACATCCATAGAATGGGATATCGTATCAGCCACTATTAATGAGAATGTAGGTCTGACTGTCAATGAAGTCTACCATCGCCAACCTGACATACTTGCCGCTACAACCTGGCTCTTCAACCATGAGCAATTGCTTCACATCCTTTCAAGAGTAAAAGCACTCCTGCCACAATGCTGCATTGTATTAGGCGGCCCTGAGTATTTGGGAGACAATGAATATTTCCTGCATAAGAACCTTTATGTCAGCTGTGTATTCAGAGGAGAAGGAGAAGAAGTATTCCCACAATGGCTCGCATGCCGGAACGAACAGGAAAAATGGAATACAATTCCCGGACTCTGTTATCTCGACTCCAACGGGCAGTACAGAGACAACGGAATAGCACGTGTACTGAAATTCTCTGATCTCATACCTCCCGAAAAAAGCCGCTTCTTTAATTGGAGCAAACCGTTCGTACAACTGGAAACGACACGAGGTTGTTTCAACACCTGTGCATTCTGCGTCAGCGAAGGTGAAAAGCCTGTACGTACACTTTCCATAGAAGCTATTCGCGAACGACTCCAAATCATTCATCAACATGGTATTAAAAACGTGCGTGTACTCGACCGTACTTTCAATTACAATACCCGCCGGGCAAAAGAACTGCTTGAGCTTTTTCTTGAATACCACCCTGATATACGCTTCCATCTGGAAATACACCCTGCACTTCTTTCCGAAGAACTGAAAGAAGAATTGAAACACTTGCCCGAAGGTTTGTTACACCTGGAAGCAGGCATACAAAGCCTGCGTGAACCTGTACTCGAAAAAAGCCGGAGGATGGGAAAGCTGACAGACGCATTGGAAGGTCTGAAATTCTTGTGTTCTCTCCCCAATATGGAAACACATACCGATTTAATAGCAGGACTCCCACTCTACCATCTTTCAGAAATATTCGAAGATATCCGTGTTCTGGCAGCATACGGTGCAGGAGAAATACAACTGGAGTCTCTCAAATTACTCCCCGGTACGGAAATGCGTAGAAGAGCGGAAGAATTGGGCATCCAATATTCTCCCCTCCCACCCTATGAAGTGCTTCAAACCCGCGAGATCAATGTAAGTGAATTGCAAACAGCCCGTCAGCTCTCCCGCCTGCTGGATGGATTTTATAATATTCCAGCCTGGCAATCCATTACCCGTAAACTCATTCTGAAAGAAGAAAAATTCCTGTATCGGTTCCTGGAACACCTGATACAAATAGGTTTGATAGACCAACCGATGAGTCTGGAAAAACGAGGACTTATCCTGTATGAATTCTGTAAGCACAACTATCCGGAATATCAGTTAGAAGCCAGCATTGCTTGGATAGAGGCCGGCATGTCACTGAAAAAACTTCCGGCAGAAAAGGTAAAGACCAAACGGCAGGTTCCCCCGGAGAACTGGCAAGTACTGTATGGCCAATACAAAGAGAATCTCCGCCTTTGTTTCCTGCCTGTCAACGAGGAAACCAATCAAGGCTACTGGTTTGGTTTCGAATCGGAGATACAGAAGCCGGAACCCGTATTCAAAGCAATGAATTAACTGAAAAGATAAATGGAAGACAAGACCATAGAAAAAGTAGATTTCTCCATCGAGGAACTGGAAACAAATTATTATGAATGTACATTTGACAAATGTAACTTTTCAGATAAGCCTATCGGAAGAGTTATATTCGAAAAATGTACATTCAAAGAGTGCAACCTTTCATTAGTAAAAACCAGTAATACCTCTTGGTTGGATGTCTTGTTCACCGATTGCAAAATGACAGGCATCAACTTCAGCCTCAGCAACCGCTTCGGCTTGTCTATGGAATTCCATAATTGTCTGTTGTCCTACGCCCTTTTTACTGAGATGAAACTAAAAGGAACCCGTTTTATAGGGTGCGATTTGCAAAACACAGACTTTATGGAAACCGACCTTTCCAATGCAGTATTTAAAGATTGCGACCTCTGTTATGCTTCTTTCCATCATACCAACCTGGAAAAAGCAGATTTCACTACTGCACGCAATTATGCTTTAAATCCTGCTGCCAACCGTCTGAAAAAAGCGAAGTTCTCCCGCTACGGACTGGAAGGGTTGCTTACAGGATTAGGCATAGAAGTTGTCGATTAACTTCTCCTTGTATAACTTGAGAGTAGGTACAGTACTACAAGGTAATGTAACCCAAACAGTTGTGCCTACACCTACTTCCGAAGTCAACCCAATAGATCCACCCATACATTCCGCAATGGACTTACATATAGGCAACCCTAACCCAACTCCTTGTGTAAAAGAGTCTACTTTTTCAAAACGTTCAAAAATAACAGGCAATTTATCCTGCGGAATACCACATCCGGTATCCGTTACCTTTATCTCAATACCTTGTTCTGTAACGCCATAAGTAATATCAATATACCCTTCCTGAGTATGCTTCAAAGCATTGGACAAGAAGTTATTCAATATCTGTTTCACACGTTTTATATCCAGTTCAGCCATATAGCCCTGTCCCGGTTTATGAATACGGATATCCAGTCTTCCGGCTGCTTTCATCCTGTACTCGGTAGCACTTTCCACTATCAAGTCAGACAGACAGAACCACGTGGGATGCAGATCTATATACCCCGCCTCTATCTTTGAAATATCAAGAATATCATCCACTATTTTCAGTAGAAGCGCATTGTTGTGATTGATCAGATTACAAAATTCTTTCTTTTCCGCTATATCCTCAGTATCCGCCAATATGCTGGAGAAACCAACAATAGCATTCAAAGGAGTACGGATCTCGTGACTCATATTTGCCAGGAAAGCCGTCTTCAGTCGATTGGCTTCCTCTGCTTTGTCTTTCGCTTTTCGCAAATCGCTTTCCAGCTTTTTCCTCTCGTCAATAATCTGGGTACCTCCAATCAGAATAGCAGGTTTTCCGTCCTCATCATACTCATATACGATACCATAGATATTTCTCCAAGATAAAGTATTGTCCGCATTCTGGTATAAGAACTCTTCATCGATAAGCTTGGAACAACCTTTCTCCAATCCATCTATCGCTTCATAGATTCTTTTTCTGTATTCCGGCAATACATGCGACAGGTGCTCATCCACATCTACTACTACAGTTCCCTGCTCCCCTTTCTCCAGGTTTCCTTCCCAAATAATCTCTTTACGCTTCAAATCCCACTTCCATAGTTTCAGATTAATTGCCTTCACCAGCAAATGATGTTGGAGATTCTGCTGTTTCAATTGCTGCTGCTTTTCCTCCAATTCCTGGATCAAGAGATTATAGGGCTTCATCAATTCCTGTTTACCATCAATAGATATCCCTGAAAGACGATTGCGAAGTTTATTATATTTTCGGAAATAATAGACTGCCGCTATCAGTGAAGCAATGAAGGCAAACAGAGTTATTAAATATAAAATATACATCATAATTCAGGTTATCCTTATAATTGAACCACAAAGGAACTCAATTCTCAGATAAGCCTTGAAATATATTTTATATGGTTATTAAAAATAGTACCAAAAGTTATTAAGAAAAGTATTATATACCTAATACACAACACATTAAATACCCATATTCTTTTGAGCATTCTTAAATTCCGAAGGAGTCATTCCCGTTCTTCCCTTAAACAACTGATGGAATGTGGGCATGCTATTGATACCCGATGATTCAGCTATCGCACGCAAAGTATAATCGGGTTGTTCCTTCATTAAATGTATCGCATAATTCAAGCGCAGGTTATTGATATATCCACTCAGGTTAGTATCCGTATTCTCCTTTATCATCTTGGCAAAACGGGTATTATTCATACGGACAATTCTGGTCAGCTCTTCCCTCGACAAATCGGGAGAAAGGTACAATTTATCCCGTTTTATGATATAATCCAGCTTCTCAAAAATCATCTTATTCATCTGCTTATCCTGCTCTTCGTTATCACCGGATTCGTCTTCCACCTTTTCGGGAAAAGAAAGATCTTTCTCTACGCCCAGTTGCGAGCGGTCCATTTCCTCCTGCATGGAGAATTGTTCATTAATACGCTTTACCAGTGCTTTATTCTTATTTCTGATTACACAGTTCTGATGCCAGAGTCTCCACAAAAAGAACAATGCCAACAACGCACCACTCAGAATGCATATCAACGTAATGTTACGTATCTTCAACTGAAACGCCTGCTCTGCAATACGGGCTTCTTTCTCATTCAGCTCGTAGAGCGTATCCAGTTCCAGTGCAGCATTCTGTTTTTCCCGCTGATAAATGCTATCTTTTATTGCAGCGATCACCCTTTGAAGATTTATAACCGTTTTATAGTTCTCTAATTTAGTATTGGCTAGTATTTCCAGATTCAAGATAGTGAGATACTGGCTATTCAATGTATCCTGCTCACGCATCACTTCCTTAAAATCACGGCAATTATCCAATACGGCCTGGTATTCTCCCAAAAGCAATAAATAGGGAGTGGAATCAAATTTACCATCAGGAGTAGAAGAAGCATTTGTCGACTGATATTTCTTATAATAAACAGCCGCACGCTCCCGGTCTCCCGTTAATTGGAAGAGATAGGCCAATTTGGAATATACATACGCAAATTGCAGATCCAATAGGTCCGCACGAATTTCCGGTTGTTTACTCATCTTGTCAAGCAGCTTTTCACGTTGCAGACCTATTTCTAAGGCATCGTTTGATCGCTTATCAGCAATCA
>OHAQ01003136.1_pt1 | contig 11506 bp, 8 predicted proteins | sample 1577111 | NCBI WGS metagenome assembly OHAQ01 (sample SAMEA3541549, study PRJEB24748) | human gut metagenome | biome: human gut; feature: human-associated habitat; material: faeces | place: China | collected 2012 | reverse complement strand
GGAGGAAGAGGAGCGCGAAGCACATGCCCACCACCTGGCTGCCGTCCAGCAGTTGACGGCGGCTGGCCAGCTCCCCGGGGGTGAGATTCTCGTAAATGTCCATGTCCGCCACGGCCAGCTGCATATCCCCGGCCTCATCGTTGATGAACAGGTAGGTGGAGGTGTGGCCACCGGGGATCACCGGAGATTGGGAGATATCGATGCCCAGCTCGCCGCATACTGCCGCCAGCTTTTGGGCGTACACGTCGTCGCCGAAGGCCGTGACCAGCCGCACATCCAGGCCCATGAGGCTCATGTTGTGGGCGATGTTCCGGCCCACGCCGCCGGGGCTCATGCGCACGGCACCGGGGTTGGAGTCCTTACCCACCAGGGTCTTATAGGGCCGGCCGCCGATGTCCATATTCATGCCGCCCACTACGGTGACATAGGGGCTGCGTGTCACAATATACCCCTTGCCGGCGATGCAGCCCTTTTTCATCAGATTGGAGATGTGCACCGCCACGCTGGAGCGGGTGATGCCCGCCCGGTCCGCCAGCTCCTGCTGGGAGATCATAGGATCCGCCTCGATCCAGTTGAGGATCTGTCTCTCACGCTGTGTCATGGCAGCCTCCTTTCATAAACAAATATTTATAATCTAAACTTGTGCTTATATTCTCACACTTATTCCTATTTGTCAAGAGGAAATGTGTTGCCAAATTAAAAAAAAGTGTTTATAATGGTACATGCTGTTAAAAACGATAAACAAAGGTGGATATTACTATGGAACGAATGAGAATCGCCGCCCTGTTTGCCGACAGGGAGAGCCTGGACGGCAAGGAAGTGGTGGTATGCGGCTGGGCGCGGACCATCCGGGATATGAAGGGCTTTGGCTTTATCGAGCTGAACGACGGCTCCTGCTTCAAGAATCTGCAGGTGGTGCTGGACGCCTCTGTGCTGGATAATTATAAGGAAATCGCAGGTCAGAATGTAGGCGCAGCGCTGGTGGTGCATGGCACTGTGGTGCTGACCCCGGAGGCCAAGCAGCCCCTGGAGGTAAAGGCCAGCCGTGTGGAGGTGGAGGGCAAGTCCGCTCCGGACTATCCCCTGCAGAAGAAGCGCCACAGCGTGGAGTTCCTGCGCACGATCCAGCACCTGCGTCCCCGGACCAACCTGTTCTCCGCTACCTTCCGGGTGCGCTCCGTGGCGGCCTATGCGGTGCATGAGTTCTTCCAGAACCGGGGCTTTGTGTATGTGCAGACCCCCATCATCACCGGCTCCGATTGCGAGGGCGCCGGCGAGATGTTCCAGGTGACTACCCTGGACCTGGAGAACCCGCCCCGGACCGAGGACGGACAGGTGGATTACAGCCAGGATTTCTTCGGTAAAAAGACCAGCCTCACGGTCTCCGGCCAGCTGAACGCCGAGAACTTTGCCATGGCCTTTGGCGATGTATACACCTTCGGCCCCACCTTCCGGGCAGAGAACTCCAACACCCAGCGCCACGCTGCCGAGTTCTGGATGATCGAGCCGGAGATGGCCTTCTGCGATCTGGCGGGGGACATGGACGTGGCGGAGGCCATGATCAAGTATATCATTTCCAGTGTGCTGAAAAAGTGCCCTCAGGAGGTCGAATTCTTCAACAGCTTTGTGGATAAGGGGCTGAGGGAGCGGCTGGAGCATGTGGCCTCCAGCGACTTTGGCCGCATCAGCTACACCGAGGCGGTGGAGATCCTGAAAAAGCACAACGACCGGTTCGACTTTAAGGTGGATTGGGGCACGGATCTGCAGACGGAGCACGAGCGCTTCCTGACGGAGGAGGTGTTCAAGCGTCCCGTGTTTGTGACGGATTATCCGGCGGAGATCAAGGCCTTCTATATGCGAATGAACGATGACGGAAAGACCGTGGCCGCGGCGGATTGCCTGGTACCCGGTATCGGTGAGATCGTGGGCGGCAGCCAGCGCGAGGAGCGGCTGGAGATGCTGGAAAAGCGCATCCGGGACCTGGGGATGAACCCGGAGGACTACTGGTGGTACTGCGACCTGCGGCGCTATGGCACCTGCAAGCACGCAGGCTTCGGCCTGGGCTTTGAGCGGATGGTTATGTACCTCACGGGCGTGAGCAACATCCGGGACGTGGAGCTGCACCCCCGCACCGTGGGCAACGCGGATTTCTGATAAAGTTAATTGTTTTGAAAAGGGTCCCTGCCGGGATGGCAGGGCCCCTTTTTTGAGGAAATATGGGGATGGGGGAGACGGATTGCGAAGCCTGAAAACGAATGTCGCTGGCATCGCAATGACATTTTTCACAGGAGGTGCGGTGGGCGTGCTGTCGGGGACGCCGGCCCCTACGGATGGTTTTGGTAGATGTGCGTAGGATGCGATGTCCACATCGCGCCACACGGTAGACGCAAAGATTTCCCCTGTCCCGCTAAGGCAGCACAAGCGCGGAGCGCATCGCGGAGAGAGACGCAGAGGCTATACGAAAGCAAGGATTGAATTTGCATATTCCAATTCGCGGGGCTGAAAGATTTCGACACGACCCGTTCCCCGCCCGCGGAAAGGATTCCAAAACCTTGGTTTTGGCGGCGTTCTTTCCTCCCTTTCTTTCGCCGGGGAAAGAAAGGGAGCCACGGTCGGCATGACACATGATGTGAAATGCAATGGTTCTCGGCGGCGGGATAACCACACCCCGCCATGCCCCCGGGCGGATTTTTTACCTATCCTAAAAATTTATACTGGAAAAACGGCTTTGGATTTGCTATACTGTGTTTTATAGTGGGAAGAAATTTTTATCAGTCTAAAAAATAAACAACAGGAGTAAAAATGGAAAAACAAAAAAAGCGCCGGGGCGACCGCCGGGATGGACGGCTGCTGCGGGAATTGGATTCTCTGCATTTTATCACCGGCATCATCTATCCCAACCGTTGCGACAACGAGGCATACATCTCCTTGCGGGTGGACCTGACGGCCATGAACGAGTATCTGGCAAGGCTCAACGAGACGGAAACGGAGTTCCCCTACACCATGTTCCACATTGTGGTGGCGGCCCTCATCAAAACCATCACACTGCGGCCTAAGCTGAACCGATTCATAGTCAACAGCAATTTCTACCAGCGCAACGAGGTGTCCGCCTCCTTCGTGGTGAAAAAGCAGTTTTCCGACAAGGGTGCCGAGGCACTGGCCTTCCTGCATAGCCGGGAGGATTTCTGCCTGCAGGATGTACACCAATACATCCGCAGCCAGGTGACGGAGTGCCGCAGCGAGAAGGTGGACTCCTCCACGGAGAACATGGATATTCTTAATAAGCTGCCCCGCTGGCTGGGCAAGGCCGCCGTGAAGTTTATCATGTTCCTGGATAAGCACGGCTGGGTTCCCCAGGACATGATTGCAACCGATCCCTATTACAGCTCCGTGGTGCTGTCCAACCTGGGGTCTATCAAGCTCAAGTGCGGCTATCACCACCTGACCAACTGGGGCACCTGCTCCCTGTTCTGCATCATCGGTGAAAAGGCTCTGCGGCCCTTCTTCGATGATCAGGGGCAGGCTGCCATGAGAGAGACGCTGGACCTGGGCTTGACCATCGATGAGCGTCTGGCCGATGGGTATTATTATTCCAAATCTGTCCGGCTCCTGAAATATCTGCTGGAGCATCCCTGGGAGCTGGAAAAGCCTATGAAGGAGGAAGTGCGGTATGAGTGAAGTCAAGACCCCCTGGGCCGCCCATATGGGGGATGTACCCATGCATCTGGAGTATTTCGGCGGCTCCATGTTCCAGGCGCTGGAGCAGGTGGCCCGGGCGTATCCCGGCAGCGTTGCCTTTGATTTTATGGGCAAGTCCACCACCTATAAAAAGATGATCCAGGAGATCGAGCGCTGCGCCAAGAGCCTGAAGGTGCTGGGCATCCGGGCCGGGGACAAGGTGACCATCGCCATGCCCAACTGCCCCCAGGCCATCTATATGTTCTACGCCGTAAACCTGGTGGGGGGCATCGCTAACATGATCCACCCTCTGTCGGCGGAAAAAGAGATTGAGTTCTATCTCAATGAATCTCAATCCATCACCGCCATCACCCTGGACCAGTTCTATAATAAGTTTGAGCATATCCGCCAGAATACCGGCATCGTGAATATCATCATCGCCTCCGTGAAGGATGCCCTGAGCCAGCCCGTCCGTGCGGGCTATATGCTCACTGAGGGCCGCAAGATCCAGAAGATCCCCGAGGACGCCCCTGTCATCCGATGGAAGGAGTTCATGGATCTCAGCCGCCACTGCTTTTATAAGAACTTCCGGGTGGACCGCAAGGCAGACGACCCGGCGGTGATCCTCTACTCCGGCGGCACCACCGGCACCACCAAGGGCATCGTCCTCACCAATGGGAATTTCAATGCCCTGGCCAAGCAGATCATCGCCACCAACCCCATGTTCCGCCCCGGAGACCGGATGCTGGCGGCTATGCCTCTGTTCCATGGCTTTGGCCTGGGCGTGTGCGTCCACTCCATGCTGGCCAGCGGCGGCCGGTGCATTCTCATTCCCCGGTTCACCGCCAAGAGCTATGCCAAGCAGATCGTGAAGTATAAGTGCAATTTCATTGCTGGTGTCCCCACCCTGTATGAGGCGCTGCTGCGCCTGCCCAGCATGGATAATGCCGACCTCTCCAGCCTCAAGGGTGTTTTCTCCGGCGGTGATAGCCTGTCCATTGAGCTGAAGAAGAAGTTTGATAAGTTCCTTTATGACCACCACGCCGTTGTGCAGGTGCGGGAGGGTTACGGTACCACCGAGACTGTCACCGCCTGCTGCCTGACGCCGGTGAATATGTATAAGGAGGGTTCCATTGGCCTGCCCTTCCCGGACACCTATATCAAGATCGTTAAGCCCGGTACCGATGAGGAGGTGCCCTACGGCACGGAGGGCGAAATTTTGCTGGCCGGCCCCACAGTGATGAAGGAGTATATGAACCATCCCGAGGAGACCGCCCAGACCCTGCGCAGGCACGACGACGGCCTCACCTGGGTGTATACCGGCGACCTGGGCACCATGGATAGCGAGGGCTTCATCTATTTCCGCGGCCGGGCCAAGCGGATGATCATCTCCTCCGGCTACAATGTCTATCCCGGTCAGATCGAGAATATTCTGGATGCCCATGAGGATGTGCAGATGAGCTGTGTCATCGGTGTGCCGGACGCCTACCGCATGCAGAAGGTGAAGGCGTTTGTGATGCTGAAGCCCGGCGTTGAAAAGAGCCAGGCCACCAAGGATACGCTTATGAGCTATTGCCGCAAGCACATCGCTAAGTACGCCATGCCCTACGACATCGAGTTCCGGGACGAGCTGCCCAAGACCCTGGTGGGTAAGGTGGCTTACCGGGTACTGGAGGAAGAAGAGCTGCAGCACATCCAAGCCACAGAGGCTCCCGCCGCTGACGACGCCCACGCCGCCGACGAGACACAACAAAAACAGGGCGAGTAAGGTATTTCAGCGGAGCAGGAGGAAGATTGTATGGATAAAGAGATTCGGCGGCACTATACACTGCTGGTAGATTTTTTGGGCCATATTCTGGGCCCGGACTATGAGGTGGCTCTTCACGAGCTGACAGAGGATTCCAACCAGATCATCGCCATCTCCAACGGCGAGCTGACGGGCCGGCATCTGGGCTCCCCCCTGAGCAATAAGATGCTGGAGTTCCTCTCCGGCCGTCTGTATGAGACCCAGGACTATGTGCTTTCCTTTGAGAGCACCTCCGTCACCGGCAAGAAGATGCACTCCAACAGCATGTTCATCAAGGACCGCAGCGGCAGCGTGGTGGGCCTGCTGTGCATCAATTTTGACAGCAGCCGTTACCAGGCGCTGAGCAAGCAGGTGATGGATCTGTGCGGCGGGGCGCTGACTCCGGCGGAGCCCAGCGGCACCAGCCTCATCGTGGATGAAAACGACCCCTCGGAGTCGCCCCGGGAGCAGGGCTTCCCCACCTCCATCGCCGGCGCCACCGCCAGCATCGTGTCTTCGGTGGTGGCCAACTATCCTGTGGATGTGGACCGGCTGAACCAGGATGAAAAGATGGAGATCATGGAGATTTTGGACCGCAAGGGCGTATTTTTGCTGAAGGGGTCCGTGAGCTTTGTGGCCAAGGAGCTGCACAGCTCCGAGGCCAGCATCTACCGCTACCTGGGCAAGCTCAGCAGCCGCGGCGGCAGGTAAAAGAATTTTACCGGGGAGTAGAGCGCGGCTCCATTTTACCGGCGGCAGCAGGGACGGAGCACAGCTCCGTCCCTGCTGCTTTGCAGGGGTATACTTGACAAACGGCTGAAGCAGCATATAACGCTGGATGATGTATAGCAAGTAGTATCTATCAGAGATAATATACTATATCAAATGCTATGAAAAAAGAATCTTTTTTCAGGTATGGGCGGAACGGACGGGCAAGCTTTAAGCCGTCAGGAATAACGGCTCCACAGGCGCATAAGCGGCTGTGACAAATTTGTCACAGGGCTGTCACCCTATGCAATGGCGCAGGGGAGAAAAGAGCGGTAAAATAAGCCTGTAAAAAAGAACTACGGAGGTACGATATGGAAATTTTACAGGTAAGTGACGTTAAAAAAACGTATACCACCCGATTAGGCGGCAACCGGGTCCAGGCCCTGAAGGGCGTGACCTTTTCCGTGCAGGAGGGGGAGTATGTGGCCATCATGGGCGAGTCCGGCTCCGGTAAAACCACTCTGCTGAATATTCTGGCGGCCCTGGATAAGCCCACGGCCGGAGAGGTGCTTTTGTCAGGCAAAAGTCTGGAGACTATCCCTGAGCGGGACCTGGCCGCCTTCCGCCGGGACAACCTGGGCTTTGTATTCCAGGAGTTTAACCTGCTGGATACCTTTTCCATTAAGGACAATATCCTCCTGCCCTTGGTTTTGGCGGGAAAAGGTGTGCAGGAGATGCAGCAGGCCCTGTTGCCCCTGGCCCGGTCTCTGGGCATCGAGGACATCCTGCACAAGTTCCCCTATGAGGTATCCGGCGGACAGAAGCAGCGCTCCGCCGTGGCCCGGGCCATGATCGCCGGCCCCAAGCTGCTCTTGGCGGACGAGCCCACCGGGGCCCTGGATTCCGCGTCCTCGGCGGATCTTTTGCGGATGTTTGAAAAGGTCAATGGCCAGGGTCAGACCATCCTCATGGTCACCCACTCCGTGGATGCCGCCTCCCACGCCGGGCGGGTGCTGTTCATCCGGGACGGTGTGGTGTTCCACCAAATTTACCGGGGTGAGTGCAGCGATCAGCAACTCTATAAAAAGATCAGCGATACCCTGACCATGCTCCGCACAGGGAGGGACGCTGAATGAAAAGGGGATTTTTTCTAAAGCTGGCCCGGAGCAACATCAGCAAGAACCGCCGGTTTTTCCTTCCGCGTATTCTGTCCGAGGCGGGGCTTTTATGCGTGTTTTACATTGTATTCACACTCCGGGCAGACGAGCGCATCCTGCAGCTGCGGGGCGGACAATACATTGAGGTGTTCATGTCCATCGGCGTGGCGGTGATGATGCTGCTGTCGGTAATTCTGCTGTTTTATATCAACAGCTTTCTCATGAAGCAGCGCAAGCGTGAGTTTGGCGTTTACAACATTTTGGGCCTGGAAAAGCGGCACATCTGCCGGGTGCTTTTCCACGAAACAGCCATCAGCAGTCTCGCGTCCGTGGTGCTGGGGCTTGCAATAGGGGTGCTGTTTTACAAGCTCTGCTCCCTGCTCATCTGCCAGCTGCTGAATGCGGAAATCGTTTTGGGCTTTTACTTTATAAACGCCAGGAGCCTGGCCCTGTCCGGGGCCTTCTTCCTGGTGCTGGACGTGGTGGCCTACGGCGTCAACTGCGTGACCATCGCCCGGATGAAGCCTGTGGAGATGCTCTCCTCTGCCAATGTGGGCGAGCGGGAACCCAAGGTCAAGTGGCCGCTGCTGGTGCTGGGCGTGCTGGCCCTGGGCGGGGGCTATTACATCTCCCTTACCACCCAGAACCCCCTAAAGGCCCTTGTCCTGTTCTTCGTGGCGGTGATACTGGTGATCATCGGCACCTACTTTTTGTTTGTGGCCGGGAGTATTTTTGTGCTGAAGGCCTTGAAAAAGAACAAAAGGTTCTATTATAATAAAAAACACATGCCTGCCGTTTCGGGTCTTCTCTACCGCATGAAGCAGAACGCCGTGGGCCTGGCCTCCATCGCTATTCTGGCCACGGGGGTGCTGGTGATGATCTCCACCACCGTGAGCCTGTATGCCGGGGCGGAGGAGACAGTGAAGCGGAACTACCCCCAGGATTATTATCTCTCCGCGCGGTATCTGCAGTGGAGCGACGAGGGCCAGCTGCTGCACTCGGAGGATATGCCCCGGGAGACCCTGCTCCGGGCCGTGGAGCAGGGGGCGGAAAAAAACGGCCTGACCATAAAGGAGATGGACTTCCAGGAGTATCTGACGGTCTCCTATAAGAATGAAAACGGCGGCCTGTACTGCCGGCAGGCGGGCGGCAACGCCGCCGACAGTCTCAAGGGACTCAGCGTGATGACCTATATCACCCAGGAGATGTACCGCAGCCTGGGCGGGAAGGAGCTGAACCTGGCCGAGGACGAAATCGCCGTGTGTCCCATGGACATCCGCCAGAGGGGCCTTGACCGGACGGCGATCACCATAGAGGGGGACAGCTATCAGGTGAAAACCGTGCTGCCCGAGTTCCCCATTCGGTCCGGCATGGAGGAGCTGTCCACCCACTGCTACGGCGTGGTGGTGGCAGACGATAGCGTGCTGGCGCACCTATATGACCAGCAAAAGCAGGTCTACGGGGACGCGGCCTCGGACTATACCCGGCGTATCGCGGCGAGCTTTGCGGGCCGGGGTGCCAGCGGCGATGTGGGAGAAAAGCTGGAGCGGGATGTGGAGGCGTACCTGAAGGAGGCAGCCTCTCCCCAGCAGCAGGAGTCGGGTGAAAGACTGCTTATCACAGGCAATACCGTGTGGGGCGCACGGGAGTCCGTGACGGCTATGTGCGGGGCTCTGCTGTTTTTGGGCATTATCTTGGGGCTGGTGTGCCTGTTTGCCACGGTGCTGATCGTGTATTACAAGCAGATCTCCGAGGGCTACGAGGATCGGGTCCGGTTCCAGATCATGCAGAAGGTGGGCATGAGCCGCCGGGAGGTGAAAAGCACCATCAACAGCCAGGTGCTGCTGGTATTTTTCCTGCCGCTGGTGGTGGCGGGGATGCATTTGGCCTTTGCATTTCCCATTTTGGAGAAGGTGCTGCACATTTTGCTGTTGTCCAGCACGAGCTTGTTTGTGGCCTGCTCACTTGTCACCTTCGGGGTATTTGCGGCGGTGTACACGCTGATCTATATGGCCACGGCCCGGACCTATTATAAAATCGTGCGGTAAGGCGTAGGGGGCGGACAGAGGCGTCCGCCGCTACGGGAGCATTATTGATGGTGCGGTACGGCGGGCCGATGTGGGCATCGGCCCCTACGGAAGCATAACAAGAGGTGCGGCAAAACGGGCCGTCGAGGACACCGGCCCCTACGGAAGCGTTACAAGAAGGTGCGGTGCGGGGAAGAATCCCCCAGTCACGGCTTCGCCGTGCCAGCCCTCTTTAGGCAAGGGAGCCGAGGGGACGGGGATGCGGATTGCCACGACCAGTTTGCGAACTGGTCTCGCAATGACATGGTTTATTATGGGCGAAAGCCACCTGGTTGGGGGGTGGCTTATGCCCGTGGGAGGAGGAAAGGCATGTATCAGATCCTGCTGGTGGAGGATGACCGGGCCCTGGCCCTGGCGGTGCAGAAGCTGCTGGAGAGCTATGGAAGCCGGGTGCGGTGCGTGGAGGATTTTGCGGATGTTTTGGGGGAATTTGCCGCCTGCCAGCCGCAGCTGGTGCTTATGGACATTAAGCTTCCTTACCGGGACGGGTACTACTGGTGCAGCCAGATCCGGGAGATTTCGGCGGTACCGGTGGTGTTTCTCTCCTCTGCGTCGGACAACATGAACATCGTCATGGCCCTGAACATGGGCGGGGACGACTTCATCGCCAAGCCCGTGGACCCCATGGTCCTTACGGCCAAGGTGCAGGCGGTGCTGCGGCGGACCTATGAGATCACCGGGGCGGGGCAGACCGTGGAATTCTGCGGGGCCACCCTGAGCCTGGGCGATGGCTGCCTGCATACGGAAAAGGGCCGGGTGGAGCTGACAAAGAACGAATTTCGCATTTTACAGCTGCTGCTGGAGAATCGGGGGAAGATCGTGAGCCGGGAGGAGCTGATGATGCACCTGTGGCAAAGCGACCTATATGTGGAGGAAAATACCCTGACGGTAAATGTGGCGAGGCTGCGGAAAAAGCTGGAGGAGGGCGGCCTGGAGGGCGTGATCCTCACAAAGCCGGGTAGGGGGTACATCATTCTATGAAAAAGGGACGCAGGGGGGCGGTCCTGCGGGATTGCCTGCGCAAAAACCGGGTGGCGATTTTGCTGTGGGTGCTGACGGTTTTGACGGAATGGGTGGTGTTTTACCTGTACCGCATCATGTGGGAGCCGCTGCTGTATGCCGGGGCGCTGACGCTGGCTCTGGGGCTTTTGCTGCTGGGATTGGACCTGCGCAGGGAAATGCAGGCGGCTCGGGAGCGGCTGCGGCTGCGGGAGGCTATTTTGACCGAGTGGAACGACCTGCCCGAGGAAAAGACCCTGGAGCAGGCGGACTACGGGGATATGATCCGGAAGCTGGGAAGGCAGCTCCGGCAGGAGACGGCCACCCAGGAGGCCCAGCGGCAGGATATGCTGGACTACTACACCACCTGGGTGCATCAGATCAAGACGCCTATGGCGGTGATGAAGCTGTATCTGGGATCGGAGAGCCCGGAGCATCGGGCCATGGGGGCGGAGCTATTCCGCATGGAGCAGTATGTGGACATGGTGCTGCAGTACCTGCGGCTGAGCAGCGGGGAGAACGACCTGGTAATCCGGGAATACAAGCTGGATGAGCTGATTCGGGAGGCGGTGCGCAAGTATGCCGCGCAGTTTGTGCTGAAGAAGCTGAGGCTGACCTATATTCCCACAGAAATATCCGTGGTGACGGACCGAAAATGGTTTGGCTGCATACTGGAGCAGCTGCTCTCAAATGCCATTAAGTATACGCCTGCGGGGGGCAGCATCGCCATCTGCGTAGAGGAGGATGCCCTGCACATCAGCGACACGGGCATTGGCATTGCACCGGAGGACCTGCCCCGGATCTTTGAGCGGTTCTATCGGGTGGACAAGGCCCGCTCCCGGGCCGCCGGCGGAACGGGACTGGGCCTTTCCATCGTGCAGGACACGGTGCACAAGCGGGGCGGCACGGTAACGGCCACCGGCGGGTCTGGGAACCCGGGCATCAGCTGCCAGGATGCCCCAGAAAACGATAGCCCTATCGGTGAAGCAGGTTGGATCTTGATCAGCGGCGGCACCGTGTACGCCTCTCCCAAGGCTCGCCTAAATGAGAAGAATTCACGGTCAGTCGGATAACACGGTCACGGCAGTTTT
>OHAQ01003134.1_pt1 | contig 11511 bp, 10 predicted proteins | sample 1577111 | NCBI WGS metagenome assembly OHAQ01 (sample SAMEA3541549, study PRJEB24748) | human gut metagenome | biome: human gut; feature: human-associated habitat; material: faeces | place: China | collected 2012 | reverse complement strand
GTGATGGCGGGACTTACCACACTGATCTTATCGTTTTGCGGGAGTCTTCTGGAATGGAAAAACCAGCCGGCTGGTGCGGCGGTATTTTTAGAGTCTATATTTATATTTGGTGCAGTGATCCTTTTAAACCGCAGCATTCATTTCCTGATGGAGTGGACACCTGTGCAGCAGAAAACGGAGGATCTGCCGGAGACAGGAAATGGCGAGCGTTTAAAAAATTATGCGGAATCTTTCCAGGGACTATCTCAGATTTTCTTAAATATGAGCACAGGAAAAGAAAAATATGCAGCGGACGAGCTTGGCAGGGTACAAAATGAGCTGACCGGAAAAGTCTGTGCTTCCTGCGATTCCTGCACACTTTGCTGGGAGAGGGACTGTACACCGCTTTATGGGATTTTGTCCTCGATGATCACCTCAATCTGGCAGAAGGGGGAGCCGGGAGCAGAAAATGAGGCAGAACTGAAAAAGTATTGTGCAAAAAGCCGGGATATGGTGGAGGAGGCAGTACGTGTATTTGAACGTGTTAGTTTAAATCATGCATGGTACAACCGGCTTTTGGAAAACAGGCAGGTGATTGCGGAACAGCTTGATGCCATGGCATATATCATGCAGGACTGTGCAAGAGAAGAACGCGTGCTTGATGCGCAGGAGAGGAGGGCAATCTCCGAGATACGCTACCGTGCGAAAGAGAAGGGAATCTCGATTGAGGAGATTCATCTGATCGAGACATTGGATGGCAGGTTAAAACTGAGTGCGACTTTAAAAAGCAGAAGGGGAGGGTGTATTGCTTTAAAATCATTTGTGACCGCGGCAGAACATGCTTTAGGAAAGCAGATGCGTGCAGCGGCAGATACGAAAACTTTTATTTCGAGGGAACCGGTCAGTTATGTTTTTTATGAGGATACGGTGTACCGCAATGTGCAGGGAATTGCGAGAGTCAAAAAAGACGGGGCAAAAATATCGGGAGATAATTTTTCTTTTCTGGAGTTAGAGCGGGGGGAATTCCTTCTTGGACTTTCTGACGGCATGGGTTCCGGAAGCATGGCATGTAAAGAGAGTGAGATGGTATTAGACCTTGTTGAGCGTTTTTTAGAGGCAGGTTTTTCTGTGGAGACAGCGATCCGCATGATGAATTCTGCGATGGTCATGAAAGGAGCAGATGATCTGTATTCCACAGTTGATCTCTGCAAGATCAATCTGTATACAGGAATGGCAAGGTTATATAAGATCGGTGCGGCGGCAACTTTTATAAAGAGAGGAACGGAGGTGGAATGTATTGCTTCACAGAGCCTGCCGGTGGGAGCACAGGTACAGATGGATATTTCCATGCAGGAAACAAAACTCATGGGTGGTGATTTTGTTGTCATGGTAACGGATGGTGTGTTAGAATATCTGCATGTGAAAAAACCGGAGGATACCATGCAGGAGATCATAGAGAGCATACAGACGAATAATCCGGGGATACTGGCAAAGAAGATCATGGAGCGTGTGATGCTTTTTACGGGAGGAAAGGCTAAGGATGATATGACCGTGTTAGCGGCATGTATATGGGAAAAATAAATGACAGAAGATGTATTAAACTGGATCAAAAAAGAAAAACTGATGACAGAAGGGGATACCGTGATCGTAGGGCTGTCCGGTGGGGCGGATTCTGTGGCACTTTTGCTGGTGCTTTTGGAATTGCGCGAAAGAATCGGATACACGCTTTTGGCAATACATGTAGAGCACGGTATCCGGGGAGGAGAGAGCAGGAAGGATGCAGCGTTTGCAGAAGAACTCTGCAGACAAAAAGGGGTTCCATGCAGGATATGTCCGGTCAGTGTGCCGGAATATGCGGCTGCGGAGGGACTTGGCATTGAGGAAGCTGCGAGGATACTCCGTTATGACTGTTATCAAAAGGAGGCAGAGAAACTTAAGAAAAACGGAGCGGGACATGTCTGCATTGCCCTTGCACATCATGCAAATGACAATGCAGAGACGGTTTTGTTTCAGATGGCGAGAGGGAGCGGAATCCATGGAATGTGCGGAATGCACCCGAAGCGTGTACTTGCAGGAGACATTTCCATTGTGCGTCCGCTTCTTTGTGTTTCAAGAAAACAGATAGAGGAGTACCTTGATAAAGCCGGTCAGGAGTACCGGACAGATGGCACTAATCTGGATATAAATTACAGCAGAAACCGTATCCGTCACTGTGTTCTGCCGGAACTGTTAAAGGTCAATGAACAGTCGGTTTCCCATATCAATCAGAGTGCACTGCTTTTACAGCAGGCAGTTGATTATATGGAACAGGAGACTAAAAAGGCAATGCAGACATGCTGCGCTTTTACAGATGGCGCATATACTATTTTAAAAAATGAGTGGCAGCAGTATCCTGATATCATCCGGCAGGAGATCGTTCATGCGGTATTAGGAAAAGCATCTGGCAGCAGGAAAGATATCGGTATGGTACATGTGCAGGATGTCTGTGCCCTGATGGAAAAACAGACCGGACGTGAGATCATGCTTCCGTATCAGGTGACGGCATGCAGGGTCTATGAAGGGGTAAGACTGCGCCGTGGGGAAATCCAAAAGGATGCCGGGGGAGCATGGAAGAAGCTGGAACCTGAAGATAAAAACGAAAATGTCCGGCCGGTTTATAAGCTCACAGAGACAGATTTTGCAAAATTAGAAGCGGGAGAAACGGTAACGATCACATTGCCGGATGCCAGTGTGAGCCTCAGACTGCTTTTATTTTCGGGAAAAATTGACGAAATTCCTAAAAATCAGTATACGAAATGGCTGAATTATGATAGGATAGAATGTGGCTTGCAGTTTCGGAGCCGGGCATCCGGAGATTATCTGACGGTGGATGATGCAGGACACAAAAAGAAATTAAAGAGCTATTTTATTGATGAAAAAATACCGCAGATAAAAAGAGATCACATATGGCTTTTAGCGCAGCAGTCGCATGTGTTATGGGTCATTGGCGGGCGGATCAGTGCCGTCTGCAAAATAAAAGAAGATACAAAAAGGATCCTGGAAGTAAGGATCGACGGAGGAAATTATCGTGAAGATTAAAAACATTAATGTTCATTTTACGGAAGAAGAGATTGACAAGAAGATCAGGGAATTAGGTGCAAGGATCAGTGAGGATTACGCAGGGGAATCTGTATGTCTGATCTGTATTTTAAAGGGAGCATCTTTCTTTACCTGTGAGCTGGCAAAAAGAATCACCGTACCGGTGGAAGTGGAATTTATGTCAGTTTCCAGTTATGGTTCCGGCACAGAATCCAGTGGTATCGTAAAGATCGTACAGGATTTATCAACCAGTATTGAAGGAAAAAATGTGAAAAACTTCTTATTTTTGCATCACTAAGTATGAGAGCGAAACGGAAAATATATCAGTATGTGATGCTGCTTGTTAGTATCGTGGTGTTACTGTCGGTCGTTGTGCCGCATCATCACCATAGTAACGGGTTGCCGTGCTATAAATCGTTGTCGACCGAAGCGGCTCATGGCGGGCATGGCAGTTCGCAATCGCATGACTGCGGCTGTAACGGGCATAACATCGCGCTCTATACATCTATCTTTTCACATACGACAGATGGAGATGCAAGCCAATATCTGTTCCCCTTGCTTGTTCTTTTTGACTATATAAATCCTCCTGTTCCGGTATTCTATAAACTCTTATTTGAGAAAGACCGGTCCTTTTACATCGAGTCCCTGCATGATACGTGGATAATATCTGCGTTAGGGCTTCGTGCGCCTCCGTTCTATGTATAATTGATGATTGAGTGACAGAAGACATTGAAGCACGGAACACACGAATACCTTGCCGGAATAGAATGGGATATCATCAAGGAATTAACTATCAGTGGAGGTTTCCAGAAAACGAACTATGGATTAAGCAATGATTTCCAAACAGATACAAGTTTCTACTGTAGTTCATACTCACTAGGATTCGGAGCAAGAGTCAACTTCAATGAATCATGGAGTATTGATGTTGCATATTTCTGGACTAACTATGATGATTATACAAAGACTACAGAAAGTTATAATAATACCGGAGTAAAAGGTACAGATGTATATAGCCGTACGAATAAAGTATTCGGTCTGAGTCTAAATTATCATTTCTAAAAAGTAAGATATATTTTCGGGGAAGCTAAATATTCTCTCCTCTTCGCCTGTCATTGATTTTATCATCTGTTTGTCGATAAAATTAATGACAGGCTTTTTGTTTTTACCATAAAAAAAATGAATACTACTCCCTAAAAGTTTTACATATAACTTTGAGGGTGCAGTTCATTTTTTTAATAGAAAATAACACACCCCAATGAATTTAGCCGAAAGAGATTGAACTTCGTAATTTTTTTTTCTTAACTTTGCGCTGCATCTTAAAGAGATTACAAACAACTTTAAACAAAAAATATTGAGATTATGATGACTATTGACAAATTCAACTTTGCCGGAAAAAAGGCAATCGTTCGCGTTGACTTCAACGTACCTTTGAACGAAGAAGGTAAAATTACTGATGACACCCGTATCCGTGGTGCCCTGCCTACCCTGAAAAAAATCTTGGCTGACGGTGGTGCACTGATCATCATGTCACACATGGGTAAACCCAAAGGCAAAGTAAACGCTAAATATTCTCTGAGCCAGATCGTTGACGCTGTTGCTGCAGCTCTGGGTACTCCGGTTCAGTTTGCTCCGGACTGCGCTAAAGCACAGGAAGCTGCTGCTGCATTGAAACCGGGTGAAGTTCTGTTGCTGGAAAACCTGCGTTTCTATCCGGAAGAAGAAGGTAAGCCTGTAGGTATCGAAAAAGAAGATCCTGCTTACGAAGATGCAAAGAAAGCTATGAAGGCTTCTCAGAAAGAATTTGCCAAGACTCTGGCTTCTTACGCTGACTGCTATGTAATGGATGCTTTCGGTACTGCTCACCGTAAACACGCTTCTACTGCTGTTATCGCTGACTACTTCGATGCAGACCACAAGATGCTGGGTTACCTGATGGAAAAAGAAGTACAGGCTGTTGACAACGTATTGAAAGATATCAAACGTCCGTTCACTGCTATCATGGGTGGTTCTAAAGTATCTACTAAGATCGGTATCATCGAAAACCTGATGGATAAAGTAGACAACCTGATCCTCTGCGGTGGTATGGCATTTACTTTCGCAAAAGCACAGGGTGGTAAGATCGGTAACTCACTGGTTGAAGACGACAAACTGCAGCTGGCTTTGGATATCATCGAAAAGGCAAAAGCAAAAGGTGTAAACCTGGTTCTGGGTTGCGACTGCATCGCTGCTGATAAATTTGCTAATGATGCCAACACTCAGGTTTGCGACGACAAGAACATTCCTGACGGATGGATGGGTCTGGATGCAGGTCCTAAGACTCGCGAAGAATTCAAGGCTGCTATCAAGGGTGCCAAGACTATCCTGTGGAACGGTCCTGCCGGTGTATTCGAAATGGACAACTTCGCTGGTGGTTCTAAAGTAATTGCTGAAGCTATTGCTGAAGCTACCAAAGAAGGTGCATTCTCATTGATCGGTGGTGGTGACTCTGTAGCTTGTATCAACAAGTTCGGTATGGCTGACCAGGTATCTTACATCTCTACTGGTGGTGGTGCTTTGCTGGAAGCTATCGAAGGCAAGATCCTGCCGGGTATCGCAGCTATCCGCGGTGACAAATAAGATTTGATTCTTATCAATCATACATTACCCCAGCAAGAAAATCTTGCTGGGGTATATTTTTGTTTTCACACATGGCAAGTACCATATCCTCATATCTGGCATTCTATTCCTGTCTTCAATCATAAATTTTCCTGTTGCAACGTAAATTTCTTGCAAAAATCATCGGCCATACAATAAATCTCTGTAACTTTATGTCCGGGGAACATAGGGGCTATCGTTTAAATGCTATAATTTGATACTATAAATTTACACTTTATTACCTCTAATATTCGGATAAATATATTAATATTTTTATCACGTTAAATTATTATGAAAACCATATTATCTGCTTTTTTATTGATATGTTGCAGTCTGACTTCACAGGCTCAGGTTTATCCGGTCAATGCTAATTTGGAAGACGAGAAATCCTTTTCCATGATTCTACTTCCTGACCCGCAAAGCTACATCAAGTTTGCAGCCAACCAGCCTCTCTTTGATTTACAGACCGCCTGGATTGCCAATAATATTGAAACACTTCATATTAAAAATGTACTTTGTACAGGAGATTTGGTAGAGCAAAACAGTATAATCCAGGCTGATGGTATCAATGGTGACCAAACAAGCCGGGAACAATGGGAAGCTGTTTCCCGTTCTTTCGAAAAACTCGATGGTAAAGTTCCTTACGTAGTATGTACGGGCAATCACGACTACGGCTACAAAGCTTCCGAGAAAAGATTCACACAGTTCCGATATTATTTTTATCCGGAACGCAACCGTTGTCTACAGGAATCATTAATTGCTGCCGGAAACAATTACGAAGGACTTCCTACTCTCGAAAACGCCGTATACGAATTCATTTCTGATACATGGGGAAAAATCCTTGTACTCAGTCTTGAGTTCGCACCAAGAGACGAAGCCATTGAATGGGCCAGACACATCATCGGGGATAAAAAATATAAGGACCATAAAGTGATACTGCTTACTCACTCTTTCCTGGATTATGAAGGCAAACGTTTTATTACGGAAAATTATCAGATGCAGGATGTGAACTATGCGGAAGCTTTATGGCAAAAACTGGTTTATCCTTCCGATAATATCAAGCTTGTAATTTGCGGTCACGAATGTCACATTACAGACTATGCACAACAAGTCAGTTTCCGGACGGACAAAAACCATTCAGGAAACGAAGTAGCCCAGATGATGTTCAACGCGCAAACAGCCGACGGTCAATGGTTTGGCAATGGAGGAGATTGCTGGCTGCGTATTCTTGAATTCAAACCGGACGGAAAAACAATTTCAGTACGTACTTTCTCTCCCTTATTTGCCCTTTCTCCAACGACCTGCCAATATGCATGGCGTAAACAACCCTTTGATCAGTTTAATATAACATTAACAGAAAAATGAAAAAGTATCTTTGTATCTATTGCCTATTATGCATGGCTACACTAGCCTGTGCACAAAACTTAAAGTTCAATGCCAACGGAAAGTTCAAAATCGTCCAGTTTACCGATGTACACTACATTTCTGATGATCCACGTTCTGACATAGCCATTGAACCCTACGGACGTTATACAGGTGGAAATACCGTTTACAACAATCTGTCCAACGGGGCCCGCATCATCGAACTGACTGAAGGAGAAAAAGGATTCCGCACCTGGATTCGTGTAAAGAATCATACGGAACAAGAAGTGACATTTCCAGAAAGTTTTTTAAAGCCAAACAAATAATTTCTACCAAAATAGACTGATTTCTAATACCATAACCAATTTACTGACCAAGCATGAAAAAACCTTCCAATCTGATACGTGCACTTTCTCTGTTATTTTTGCTCCCTGTCGTTCTAACCGTCCAGGCCGAAAAAAAATACAGTTTAGGAGGCAGATTGTTTCTAGATGGAGGTCTTTTTACAGCTTCTCCTGCCTGTTTCAATTCAGGTGTTGGCATATCAGACCTGCGTATTACGGGCAAAGCCGATTTTGGTGATGGATGGTACACCAAATTGGATGTAGGATTTGCTTCAAACAAAGTGAGACTGAAAGACGCCTTCTTGCAGAAAACGAAAAACGGACACATGCTGAGAATAGGCTATATGATAGGGATGTTCAGTCTGGACCAGTCTGTCAGTACCAATGATTATCTGTTCATGACTGGTGCCAACGTGGCAGAAATATTTTATCCCGGTCGAAGAATTGGAGCATCCTACACCTGGTCGAAATCAAAATTTTATGCATCAGGCAGCGTATTCTGCGGAGATGGTCTCAACTTCCATAACAATATCAAACAAGGAGTAAATGCTACATTACGTTTCGTCTACAGACCGTTGGACAATGCACATACCCTGCTTCACATCGGAACAGGTGGCCTGTACAAACGCCCGGATAAGAATACAGAAACCGGAGAGAGAAGCATTTCATTAAAAGGTACGGGAGACACATACCTGCCCGTACCTTTTGTATTCGACTCGACAATCAGCCACAGCCAATGCCAATATCAATGGAACATCGAATCCATCTTCCATCACCTTAAGTTCTTCCTGCAGGGAGAGGTTATGGGCATGATCATCAGGCGAAATAACAGCCCCAGCTACAATGCATATGGCGGATATACAGAAGGTGGATATTTATTTTAGGAAACCGGCTGGGATATGACCGAAGAGATGCCCTGCCATTATGCCCTGAAAATAAAAACTCACTAGCCATATTTGTACGCGTTAACCATACGGATCTGAATGATTCTGACCTGAAATGCGGCGCATTGACGGATCTTTCCGCCGGAATGAATTACTATCTTAACAAACATATTATCTTCCGGTTAAACTATTCGCATGTAAAGAGGCATGGGGAGCCGCCGGCCTCCAAAGCGCATGAAACCCCGCGCCCACGGCCCCGCCCATCTGGATGCTCGGGCCTTCCCGGCCAAGGGCAAGCCCGCCGAACAACGCCAGCCAGCTCCCTAAAAATTTTGCGAGCAATACACGCCACCATGTAAAGGAAAGACGCCCGGCCAGCGCCAACTCCGTCTGCGGAATACCCGAGCCGCTGATGAGCGGCTCCTCCCTGACGATGCGCCTGAGGATCACGGCCAGCGCAACCAGTACGCCGAACCAGATCGGTACCGTCCACCATACCTCGCGCCACTCTTCCAGCCAAAGCGCCACACGCGCCGCGGCCCGATCATGGGACAACCGGAGAAGCCCGACCACGCACCCGGCGCAAAGCCCCGTCGCCAGGCCGCGCATGGCCAGCATGGGCAGGACGGACTTTGCGGATGTGGAATGAATCGGATTGGACATGAAACGTGCTCCTTGTTCCCGCCCCCCGCACGCCGGAGGAACGAATCTTTATGATGAGACAACCTGCTTTCGTTTGATACTATTTATTCCATATTGCCTTATAGGTGAATATTCCGTACTTCTGCCTACAGGCATCATCAAAAACAGGACAGGCCACCCTGTCAAAGGAGACTATCATGTTTTACGACCTGCTCGTGCATGTGGATCTGCCTGATGAATCCCGCTTCGTCATGGCTCTCGGCAATATCAACAACTATCTCGCCGCGCTGAACGGCGAACCCTGCACCGTCGTCCTGCTCGCCAACGGCGGGGCGGCCAGCTTCCTCGCCCGGAAAGACAACGCGCAAACCGAAGCCATCGAGAAACTGGCTCAGGCCGGGGTTTCCTTCCGCGTATGCGCCAACGCCATGAAGAAGGTCCCCATCACCAAGGAAGACCTGCTCCCCTGCGTCGAAGTCGTGCCCGCCGGCGTCGTGGAAATCGTCCGCCTCCAACGCGAAGACTTCGCCTACATCAAGCCGTGATCACCAAAACAGCCGGGGCCTCGTTGTCCTGAAGGCCCTTTCCCCTCCACCGAAACCTTCGGCGGAGGGCTTCCTTTTTATGAAGGCGACATGAAAAAACACATCATCATAGGCACCCTCTTCGCGCTTGTCCTGCTCGCCTCCGTGGCGCGGGCTTCGGAAACCGTCGAGCGAACCGATTTGGCGGATATATTCCAAGGCTTTGACGGCACATTCATCATGTATGACGAAGGGGCCGACCGCTATACGGTCTTCAACAAAGCCCTGAGCGAAACCCGCCTTCCTCCCTGCTCCACCTTCAAGGTTTTCCATGCGCTCATCGGGCTGGACAGCGGCGTTCTGGACCGCGACGACGCCCGCACCCACATGAAATGGAACGGCAAGCCCTCTTCCATCGCCGCGTGGAACCATGACCAGACGCTGGCCTCGGCCATGCGCCATTCGGTGGTCTGGTATTTCCAGCGCGTCGCAACGGGCATCGGAGAGGAACGGATGCAGCGGGGGCTGGACCGTATCGGCTACGGCAACCGCGACATTTCCGGGGGGCTGACCCGGTTCTGGCTTCAGTCCTCGCTCAAGATTTCCCCGCGCGAACAGGTCGGCCTCCTGCGCGCCCTCTTCAACGGCTCCCTGCCCTTCGCCGCCGAGGACATCGCCGTCGTCAAGCGGGACATCACGCTGTCCTCCGGGAAGGGCTTGCGCTTCATGGGCAAGACAGGCTCAGGCTCGGACGACGCCGACAGGGGCATCATAGGCTGGTTCGTCGGCGGCGTGGAAACCCCGCACAACCGCTGGTCATTCGCCGTGAACATCCAAGGGCCGGACGCCTCCGGCGTGCGGGCCCGGGGCATCGCCGAAGCGGCGCTCAAACGGCTCAGCATCCTGCCCTAGCGTCCCTGCCCCACCGAAAGGCGGTTGCGCCGCCGCCCCTCAAAAGTTACAACTCTTTCCGGCAGTTCACTCGCTCACCATTCCCATGTCACACGCGGGAATGGTGAGCGCGCTCGCAAGCGCGAACCGTTTTTCCGCCGTGCGGCCTGCCTCCCTATCCAGACCTTCACTCTAACCCACTGAAACGTCATGAACAAACCTTTCAAGCAGGATTGGCGCTACGCGCAGGCCAACCGCGAAGCCCTGCTGACGCTGGGGGCCTACGGCCTGTACTTCGTCTGGTGGTACGCGTGCGCCTACGGGCTCGGCGACGGCGACCCGGAAGGGTATGACTACATCTTCGGCCTCCCCGCATGGTTCTTCCTGAGCTGCATCGCGGGCTATCCGCTGCTGTCGGCGCTCCTGTGGTTCATGGTCCGCCGGTTCTTCAAGGACATCCCCCTTGATGAGGAAGGCGGCGCGCCCAAGCGGGAAGGCCTTGAAGTCACCGACGAACGCCACCCGGAGGCATTCTGATGGCCGAGCTCAACACCATCGTCCCGGTCGTCATCTACCTGTCCTTGTCCTTCCTCGCCGCGCTGTGGGCCCGGAAACAGTCCCAAAAAACCTCGGACTCCCACAGGTTCATCGAGGAATATTTCATCGGCGGCCGCTCCATGGGCGGCTTCGTGCTCGCCATGTCCATCATCGCCAGCTACACCAGCGCGAGCAGCTTCGTGGGCGGCCCCGGGGTGGCCTACAAGCTCGGCCTGAGCTGGGTCCTGCTGGCCATGATCCAGGTCCCCACGACCTTCCTCACGCTCGGCGTGCTCGGCAAGCGCTTCGCCATCATGGCCCGCAAAACCCGATCCGTGACCCTGACCGACTTCCTGCGCGCCCGCTACCGCAGCGACGCCGTGGTCGTCCTCTGCTCGCTGGCCCTGCTGGTCTTCTTCATGGCGGCCATGCTGGCCCAGTTCATCGGAGGGGCGCGGCTCTTTCAGGCCGTGACCGGCTATCCCTACATCGTCGGGTTGGCGCTGTTCGGGCTCACGGTCATCCTGTACACCGCCGTGGGCGGCTTCCGGGCCGTGGTGCTCACGGACGCCATCCAGGGCATGCCGGCGTTTGGAAACGGGAGATGCCAATGCACTGGAAACCAACAAGATTAAT
>OHAQ01003127.1_pt1 | contig 11532 bp, 9 predicted proteins | sample 1577111 | NCBI WGS metagenome assembly OHAQ01 (sample SAMEA3541549, study PRJEB24748) | human gut metagenome | biome: human gut; feature: human-associated habitat; material: faeces | place: China | collected 2012 | reverse complement strand
CTTTTTTTACTTCATTAGATTATTTGTGAAAGCGCTGCGGATGGACGGTCTTGTGAATGCGGACCGGAAAGTTGTGGAGCTTCTCGACCGCGTGCTTGAGGACGGAACGACATCCGATGTGATTCCGGTTGGAAAGAAGAAGGATGGAAGTTATACGAGCTATTCGAAAGTAGCATCGCCGGAGCAGTTTGATGTGATCCGTACGTACACCAGAAAGAAGGTGCGTGAGATCGGCGAGGGCATTTTTTCGGGCAATGTAAAAATTTCCCCGTATCAGCGGGACGGTGCGACGGCGTGTGCGTACTGTGAATATCAGGGAATCTGCGGTTTTGACCAGAAAATTCAGGGATACGAGTACCGCAAACTGAAGGGCATGGACACGGAACTGCTGATGAAGGCGATGCAGGAGATAACACAAAGTGATCAAAAGGAGTGACTGCCTTCCGGAAAGGAAAGAGAAATGCAGTTTTCCATGTATGAGAAAGTAATCAGCCAGAAAGTCCAGACCTTATATGTCGGGATGCAAACACCCGCCACGCTGCCGCCGTGGGAAACGGCCGCTGTCGTTTTCTCCGCCGTCTGCGAAACAGTCTCGCCTGGCACTTTCTTTTCGGGCTCTCCCGCTCTGTCCGTCGCGATTTGACCACCTCGCTCCGTGCCGTTTTCGGTATTCAAAGTCGAATCGGAAGCGGGAAGTCCCAGGCTTTTGCCGACTGCTAAAACGGATATGAGAACCGTGCAAGCCGCAATGCACGCCGCCGCGGCATACCAAACCTTTTTCGGATGACCCTTGGCTTTGCTTTCCCGAACACTTTGAATCGGCTTATCCTTGATTTTATCCCAGACCTCCTCCGGGGCTTTAAAACTCATTGCGTCTCTCATGAATTTTTCTGTTGATTTACGCCTCATCCGTATGCACTCCTTTTCGGTCGAAATAACGCCTCAGCTTAGTGAGAGCGTAGCCGTATTTTGAACGGACAGACAAATAGGGGAGGTTCAAAACCTTGGCGATCTCCGTCTGCTTCAGGCCGGAATACAGATACAGCGATACTATCTGCCTCTCTGTTTCGCTCAGCGTTTTCAAGGCTTCCAGCGCAAGCATCGCGTTTTCGGTCTGCTCAAAACCCTCCGTGTCACCGGGCAGCAAATCAAGGCTCTCGCTGTCTACCGTCAAAAGCCTTGCGTTTTCCTTCATGCAGTCCATGCAGCAGTTGCGCGCTATGGCGAAAATCCACGCCCTCGCATTTGTGCCGGGCTTGTAGCCGCAGGCAGACTGCATAATATTAAGAAATGTCTCCGCTTCTATATCCTCCGCGAGCTGCCTGCTGCGAACCAACGACAGCGCAAACCGAAAGATCGGATCTTTCATGTCAAGATATAATCGGCTCAGAGCGTCTCTGTCTCCCGCGGCGATTTCGCAAATACACAGATCCAACTGCCTGCCTGTCATCAATTTCACTTCCCGTCTTTGTCTTTCGTCTATATATCCGTTTGAACGGTCGGAATGCATAAAATTTTTACCTTTTCTTTTGGCACAAGCATAAAATTATCCCGCCGGGCAAAACTCGACGGGATTTCTCTTTTTCCGTTACGGGGTGAGTCTGTTCGGGCCTCTGAAGAGGAACATCGCTTCCTTGATGTGCAGTCCGAGCATGAGCATGGTCAGGCGGTCGATACCGATTCCGAAGCCGCCGTGGGGCGGGCAGCCGTATTTGAAGAATTCGAGATAGAATTCAACATCCTTCTCGAGTCCCTTCTCCTGCGCCTGGCTCTTGAGCACATCGTATCTGTGCTCGCGCTGCGCGCCGGTGGTTATCTCGACGCCGCGCCAGATGAGGTCGTAGCCCTGCGGCACGCCGTTCTCGTCGCGCATATGGTAGAATGCACGCTTCTCGGCGCTGTAGTCGGTAATGAACAGGAACTCATGGCCGTACTTCTTCATGACCCAATCGTAGCTCAGGCGCTCGGCGTCGGTCGTGAGGTCGCCCTTTTCGCTGTCGGGCACGGTATAGCCGAACTCCTTTTCGAGCTCGTCATAGAGGTCGGCGAGCTTTATGACGGGGAACGGAGTTGTCGGAACGATAACCTCCTTGCCGAACAGCTCCTCTATCTCCTCGCCGTACTTCTCCTTGACCGCTTTAAGCATATAGGTCAGCAGCTCCTCCTCCATCTTCATGACATCCTTGAAGGAGGTGATGTAGCTAAACTCAAGGTCAAAGCCGGAGAACTCGGTGGTGTGCTTATTTGTGTAGGACTTCTCGGCTCTGAAAACGGGGCCTACCTCGAATATACGCTCAAAGCCGCTCGCCATGGCCATCTGCTTATAGAACTGCGGGCTCTGCGCAAGATAGGCGAGGCGGTCAAAATACTTGACCTCAAAAACCTCCGCGCCGCTCTCGCTCGCCGCGCCGATGAGCTTGGGGGTGTGTATCTCGATAAAATTACGGTCTATAAGGAATTCGCGCATGGCGTTGACCATGACGGTCTGAACCTTGAACATGAGCTGATTTTCGTCGGTGCGAAGGTCGATCCAGCGATAGTCAATGCGCTGGTCGATGCTCGAACGCTCGACGCCCGGGCGCTTCTTGGTCGCAGGGATCTCCTTGCGCACTATCGGCAGCGCGTCGGCTATCGACTCTGCGGTTATCGACTCGGGGATAATCTCAATTCCGCCCATCTTGACGAAATCGTTCTCGACGGCGGTGCCGACGACCGAGATAACGGAATCCTGAGTCAGAGTTGCTATCACGGGGCAGAGCTCCGGCAGCTTCTCTTTCTCGACGGTTACCTGAATTTTTCCGGTGATATCCTTGAGCACGATGAAAGCCATATACTTGCTGTCGCGCAGGTTTTCGACGAAGCCCTGAACGAGCACGGGTTTGCCGAGATTATTTTTGATGTCCGCAATGTAAGTTCTCTCCATTATCTGAGCCCTCCAAAGAGATTTGATATATCGGCAGCGTTGAGATCTCCGTCGTTGATGCTGTCCGCAAAGGCGTTTGCCGCAGCCTGAACGAGAGCCGACGAGAATTCATCGCTGAAGTTTTCGATTGAGAAAGCGGTCTTTTCGCCGTTTTCCATGTTCTTGACGAGGACTTCGCCCTTGGCGATATCGTCGTCGCCGATAACGCAGGTGAAGCGCGCGCCCAGTTTGTCGGCGTATTTCATCTGAGCCTTGACCGAGCGTCCCGCGACGTCAAACTGCGCGCTGACTCCGTCCGAGCGGAGATCCGTGCAGAGCTTCGCCGCAACGAGCGAAGCGGCGTCGCCGATTGAGCCGATATAGATATCGCACTTCTGGTCGCCGGGCAGCTCAATGCCCTGAGCCTCGATGACGCTGAGCAGGCGCTCGAGTCCCATTGCGAAGCCGAGCGACGGGGTGTGCTGACCGCCGAGCTCTTCAATGAGTCCGTCATAGCGTCCGCCGCCACCGCAGACAAGTCCGTCGGTCTTGTCGTTGTGCGAGACGAATTCGAAAACGGTCTTTGTATAGTAATCAAGTCCGCGCACGATGTGCGGGTTGACAACATAGTCTATCATCAGCGCGTCAAGATAGCTCTTGACTTTCTCGAAATGCTCGCGGCACTCGTCGCAGAGATAGTCGAGCATAACGGGCGCGCCCTCGGCTATCTTCGAGCAGACGGGGCTCTTGCAGTCGAGAATACGCATAGGGTTGCGCTCGAGCCTGTCGAGGCAGGTGCCGCACAGCTCGTCTTTGTACTGCTCAAAATATGCCTTGAGCGCCTTGTGATACTCGGCGCGGCAGGTCGGGCAGCCGATTGAGTTTATCTCGAGCGTCAAGTCCTCGATTCCGAGGAAAGCGAATATCTCGGCGGCGAGGGAGATTATCTCGGCATCGGCGGCGGGAGCCGGGGTGCCGAAGACCTCAACGCCGAACTGGTGGAACTCCCTGTATCTGCCGGACTGCGGCTTCTCGTAGCGATAGCACGAGGTTATATAGCAGGTCTTCTGCGGCAGGGGCTCGTTGAAAAGTCCGTGCTCCAGGAATGCGCGCGCAGCGCCCGCAGTGCCCTCGGGTCGGAGCGTTATAGAACGTCCGCCCTTGTCGAGAAAAGTGTACATCTCCTTCTGCACGACATCGGTGGTGTCGCCGACGCCGCGAGCAAACAGCTCCGTATGCTCGAACACGGGAGTGCGGATCTCCTTGAAGCCGAAACGCGAGGCTATATCGAGCAGGGTATTTTCAAGAAAGCGGTTTTTATAGCTCGCCGCGGGCAGCACATCCTGAGTGCCCTTGACAGCTTTCGTAAAAAGAGCCATGTTTTTGTTCCTTCCATAAAAACATTAAATCCCGCCGTTGGCGGGATGAGCGAAAAAGCTTCGGAAAAATCCGCCCGGCGGGAAATACCGCCGGGGCGGGTCAAAGCTTATTTCGGGTTGACTATATCGCGCCAATCAAGGTCGCCGCGCGCAAGGCTGTGAATAAGAGCCTCGGCGGTGGCTATATTGGTGGCAACGGGGATGTTGTGCACGTCGCAGAGTCTGAGAAGATTTGCTTCGTTGGGCTCGTGCGGCTTGGGTGTGAGCGGATCTCTGAACATGAGCAGAAGATCGATCTCGTTGCAGGCTATTCTGGAAGCTATCTGCTGGTCGCCGCCCTGACTTCCGCTGAGGAAGCGCTGAATCTCAAGTCCCGTTGCTTCGGCTACGAGCTTGCCCGTAGTGCCGGTCGCGCACAGGGAATGGCGGCTCAGGATACCGCAATAAGCTATACAGAACTGGGTCATAAGTTCTTTTTTTGAGTCGTGAGCCATGAGAGCGATGTTCATTGTGTATCCCCCTTTTCCGAGTTGTTGACTTCGCTGGTCATGTTAATATCATATCAGAGAAACCGGGTTATGACAAGAGTTATTTGTAACTTCTTACAAAATTTTAATAAAAACCCGACCGATTATTCCTCTGTTTCGGAATTTTCGCTGTCTTCGGCAGGTGACACTTCCTCAGCCGCGGTTTCTTCCGGCTTTTCCTGATCTTCCTCGCTCGGAGTGCAGGCGACGGTAACCAACTGCTCGCCCTCGGACACACGCATGACTCTGACGCCCTTGGAGGGTCTTGCAAATGTACTTATCTGTGAGACAGGGATGCGGATTATAATGCCGTCGGACGAGATGAAGATGACATCCTCGCTCTCGTCAACGACCGCTATTGCGGCAACGTCGCCGTAGGTCTCGGTGCGGTAGTTTATCGTACCCTTGCCGCCTCTCGACTGGAGTCTGTAATCCGAAGGTTCGCTGCGTCTGCCGTAGCCGGTGGTACTGACTGTGAGGACAGCCTTTGCATCGTCGAGCACTTCCATGCCGACAACCTCGTCGCCCTCGCGCAGCTCAATCGCCTTGACGCCGCGCGCCGTTCTGCCGAGCGGTCTCGCGTCGTTTTCATTGAAGCGGATGCCCATGCCCTTGCGCGTGGCTATGAGCAGGTCGTCGTTGCCGGAGGTCAGGCGCACCCATGCGAGCTCGTCGTCATCGTCGAGATTTATCGCGATAACGCCGTTCTTGCGGACGTTGCGGTAAGCGTCGAGGCTCGTGCGCTTGATGATGCCCTTGCGCGTGACCATGCACAGGAACGCATCGGGGTCATATTCGGGCACTCTTATCATCGCCGACACCTTCTCGCCCGCTTCGAGGGGCAGAAGGTTGACTATATTCATGCCCTTGCTGTTTCTCGAGCCCTCGGGCACTTCGTAGCCCTTGAGACGGTAAGTCCTGCCGCGGGTGGTGAAGAACATGACATAATCGTGGGTCGAGCAGGTAAACATGGTCTTTGCCACATCCTCCTCGCGCCTTGTCATGCCCTTGACGCCTCTGCCGCCGCGGTGTTGGATCGTGTATGCGTCGGCGGGGATACGCTTGATATAGCCGAGGTTCGTCATGGTGAACACGCAGGTCTCCTCGGGGATAAGATCCTCGATATCGACCTCGCCGCTGACATTTTCAATGACCGTGCGGCGGTCGTCGCCGAACTTCTCGGCGATGGCGCCGGTCTCCTCGCGGACTATAGTAAGTATTCTCGATTCGTTCGAGAGAATATCTATAAAGTCAGCTATCTTCGCCTTGAGCTGAGCCATCTCGTCCTCGACCTTTATGCGCTCGAGTCCGGTCAGCTGTCCGAGTCTCATCTGGACTATCGCCTGCGCCTGAATCTCATCGAGACCGAAGCGGTTCATGAGCGCTTCGCGTCCCTCGGGGACGCTGTTCGATGCGCGCAGGATAGCTATGACCTCGTCGATGAAATCAAGCGCCGTGAGCAAGCCCTCAAGAATATGGGCGCGCTCCTGAGCTTTTTTCAGATCGTACCTTGTGCGGCGGGTGACTATCTCGCACTGGTAGTCGATATACTGCTGGAGAATCTGCTTAAGGGTGAGTATCTTCGGCTCGCCGTTTACGAGGGCGAGCATAATCACGCCGAAGGTAGACTGGAGCTGAGTGTAGGTATAGAGCTGATTCAAAACTACCTGCGGATTCGCGTCGCGCTTCAAGGTGATGTCGATGTGCATACCGGAGCGCGAGGAATAGTCGTGGATATCGGATATACCCTCGATGCGCTTATCCTTGACGAGATCCGCCATGCTCTCTATGAGCTTCGCCTTGTTGACGCCGTAGGGTATCTCGGTGACAACTATCTTGTGGCGGTCGCCCTTTGTCTCGACTATCTCGGCGCGGGCGCGGACTATAATTTTGCCGCGGCCTGTGCCGTAGGCGGCGCGTATGCCCGCTCTGCCCATGATTATTCCGCGGGTCGGGAAATCGGGGCCTGGCAGATGAGTCATAAGCTCCTCGAGCGTCGCGTCGGGGTTATCTATCAGGCAGTTCATGGCGGCTACGACCTCGCGCAGATTGTGCGGAGGGATATTTGTCGCCATACCGACCGCTATACCGACGGAGCCATTGACAAGCAGGTTCGGATATCTCGACGGGAGCACCGTGGGCTCCTTGAGTCGGTCGTCGTAGTTCGGGATAAAATCGACCGTGTCCTTGTCGATATCCGTCAGCATTTCGAGAGAGAGCTTTTTGAGCTTTGACTCGGTGTAACGGTAGGCGGCGGGCGGGTCGCCGTCGACGGAACCGAAGTTGCCGTGGCCGTCAACGAGCGTATATCTCATGGAGAAGTCCTGCGCCAAACGCACCATGGCGTCATAGACGGAGGCGTCGCCGTGAGGATGGTAGCGGCCGAGCACCGAGCCGACCGTGTCCGCGCATTTGCGGTACGGCTTGTCGGGATAGAGGCCGTTTTCGTACATGGTGTAAAGTATGCGTCTGTGGACGGGCTTCAAGCCGTCACGCACATCGGGCAGAGCACGCGAGGTGATGACCGACATGGAGTAATCCAGAAAGGATTTACGCACTTCTCTATTGATCTCGACATTGATTATTTTTTGTTCGTTATATGCTTCGTCAAAGCTCACAGAGATCTACTCCTTTCCGTTATATATCCAGGTTCTGGACGTATTTTGCATTGGTTTCGATGAACTCGCGGCGCGGCTCGACCTTGTCGCCCATAAGAATGGAGAAGGTCTCGTCCGCGAGCATCGCGTCCTCTACATTGACGCGCAGCATCGTGCGGAAGTCGGGGTCCATTGTCGTCTCCCAGAGCTGCTCGGCATCCATCTCGCCGAGACCTTTGTATCTCTGGATATCGCAGCTGCCCGAGCCGCCGAACTCCGCCATGAACTGATCGCGCTCCTCGTCGGAGAAAGCGTATTTTATCTTCTTGCCCTTGCTGACTTTGAACAGCGGGGGCTGAGCGAGATAGACATGACCCTGCTCGATAAGCGGGCGCATATAGCGGAAGAAGAAGGTCAGCAGCAGCGTTCTGATATGCGCGCCGTCGACATCGGCATCCGCCATGATAACTATCTTGTTGTAGCGAAGCTTTGTTATATCAAACTCGTCGCCGATTCCGGTGCCGAGGGCTATGACAATAGGCATGAGCTTCTCGTTGCCGATAACTCTGTCAAGTCTCGCCTTTTCGACATTGAGCATCTTGCCCCAGAGGGGAAGAATCGCCTGGAAGCGTCTGTCGCGTCCCTCTTTTGCGGAGCCGCCTGCGGAATCTCCCTCGACGATATAGAGCTCTGTGCGCTCGGCGTCGCGCTCGGTGCAGTCGGCAAGCTTACCGGGCAGGGAGTTTGAATCGAGCACAGATTTGCGGCGAGCCAGTTCGCGCGCCTTTCTCGCAGCTTCTCTTGCGCGCGAAGCGTCGAGAGCCTTCGAGAATATCGCCTTTGCGACTGCGGGATTCTCTTCAAAATAGGTCATCAGCTTCTCATAGACCATTGTCGAGACGAGTTGGGTTATGTCGGTGTTGCCGAGCTTGCCCTTTGTCTGTCCCTCGAACTGCGCCTCGGTGAGTTTGACGCTGATAACGGCAGTCAGTCCCTCGCGGACATCGTCACCCGAGAGCTTCTTGTCGCCGTCTTTGAGAATGGAATATTTGCGTCCGTAGTCGTTGAAAACGCGGGTCAGAGCGGTCTTGAAACCGGTCTCATGAGTACCGCCGTCAACGGTGTGGACATTGTTTGCAAATGAGAGCATTGTCTCGTTGTAGCTGTCTGTATACTGCATGGCGATCTCCGCGCTTCTGTCGCCGTGCATGGCGGAGAAATGGATCGGCTTTTCATGCAGGGGAGTCTGACCGCGGCTTGTGGTCAGGTATTCGACGAAGCTCGAAAGTCCGCCTTCGTAGCAGTAGGTGCGCTCGATGATATTATCGGGGTCGCGCCTGTCCGCAAGGGTTATGCACAGTCCCGCATTGAGGAACGCGGACTCGCGCAGGTGTCTTTCAAGGGTCTCGAAATCATAGACCGTGGTCTCGCGGAAAATCTCGGGATCGGGCTTGAAGCGTATAGTCGTGCCGGTCGCCGACGATGTGCCTATCTCCTTGAGGTCATAGTCGGGATGGCCGCCGTTCGAGAAGCGCTGCTGATAGACATGGCCGTTCTGTGAAACTTCAACTTCGAGCCACTCGGACAGGGCGTTGACGACGGACGAGCCGACGCCGTGCAGACCGCCGGAGACTTTGTATCCGTTGCCGCCGAACTTACCGCCGGCGTGCAGGACGGTCAGGACGACCGTCACGGTGGAGATGCCCATCTTTTCGTTCATGCCCACGGGGATACCGCGTCCGTTATCCTTGACGCTGATAACATTGCCCGGGAGTATCTCAACATCGATATTCGTGCAGAAGCCCGCGAGAGCTTCATCTATGGAGTTGTCGACTATCTCATACACAAGGTGGTGCAGACCGCGCGGACCCGTCGAGCCGATATACATACCGGGGCGCTTGCGGACCGCCTCAAGCCCCTCAAGAACCTGAATCTGGCTCGCGTCGTATTCCTCGGTGACCTTTGTATTCATATCCTTGTCGAGCTCAATGTCTTCGTCGAGCACGAGCTCGTCCTGATTCTCGGCGTTCTCTTCAAGGATCTCGTTGTTCTCATTGTTATCCAAAGCTTTCATCCTCCTTCTCCAAAGCTATAAAAACGAATTTACTGATTCGTCAGGGTGGAGAACATGTTCTTTTTCTTCTTTTTCTTCTTGGGCTTGTACTTCGGCGGATTTTTGAGTCTCATTCTCGCGCTCTTGGACTTTGCGAGATACTTGTTGACCTGGACAACGGGAGAGATCATGTCCGCGCTCATGTAGTCGACGCAGTTTGCGAGCAGATCCTGATCGTTGTTGAGCTCGCCGAGGACGGTGACGGCTATGATGCTCTGAATCTCGTTCGTGCCGTCGTCATAAATCTCGTTGAGGAGATTGAAGAGCTTTCTCATCTTCTGCGGGTCGTTCTCTTTTATGACCTTGATAACCACAGGAGCAGCGTGATTCTTGAAGAAATCCTCGGGCAGGAACTCGCCGTAGGTCTCAATATTCTTTCTGTATTCGTCGCGCAGCTCGGGATAGATAACGCTCAGACGGTTTGCGAATGTGTTCGCGTCATAGCACGCCTCGCCGCTCTTCGCCGCAGCCTTAGACACGGGGGTGGGGAGCTTCACTTTCTTTTTATCGACTGTGCCGTTCTTGCCGAAGCTCTCTTCGATAAGCTCGGCATACTCGTCCGAGATAAACTTGATGTCCTTGTCGTCGGCAGTCTCAATGTCGAGCAGAGAATGAGCTATCTTCGCGAAGTCGGTCTCGTTCGCGCCCTCTTTCTGCGCCCAGAGCAGGGCTATCTTGTTGTCGTAGTGCTCGATACGCAGAGCCTTGTTGTCGCCGGAAAAATCCATAACGGCGCGTCCGCTCGTGACGGAGACGGGGATACCGTCGGAGATATCTGCGGGAGTGGTGATTCTGAAGCCGCACTTGGTGAGGGTCGGCTCGAGGTTCTTGTAGATGTCGTTCATCGCTATACGGATATCGATCATAACTGTTCTCCTTAAAAAATACTCTGCACAGAGTATATATTATATATACTAATATAATATATCATAATATCGGCGCGTTTGCAATGCTCTAACAGAAAAATAATGCACCCGTTTTCAAATAAAACGGGTTGACGAAAGGCGTATAACTGTGGTATTATAAAAAATCAAAAGAACGAGGTTTTTCATAGCCTCAGAGCAAGAAAGAAAAGGACTTTTCCGATGGAAAAAAAGGTGTTTATAAACATTGAGGACAGCCACTCCGGGCATGACGACAGCTACTCGTCGCAGACGAGCACGCAGGGCGTTCTGCGCCTGCTCGAAAACGGCTACGAGCTCTCATATGAAGAGCCTGCCGCCGAGATGGAGGGCTGCGTGACCACCCTGCTCATAGAGGACGGCGGACTCGTCACAATGACGAGAAACGGCGCATATACTACACAGATGGTCATGGAGCGCGGCAGGCGCCATGTCTGCCACTACGCGACACCGTTCGGCGATATGCTCCTCGGCATATTCGCCAAAAAGGTCGAGTCGTCCGTGACGGAGGAGGGCGGCGAGCTGCTGCTCAACTACACTATCGATGTCAACGCGGATCTCGCCGCGTCGAACGAGCTGAAGATAACGGTCAGCGGACAGTAAAAAAGACGGTTTGCCCGCAGAAACTGCGGTTACACGAAAGGATGGATAAATTTTATGTCAGTGCTTGTAAAACAGGTCGAGGATAAGCTCTGCGAGCTTGTCAGGGACGCCGCGAAAAAGGCGATGGCGGCAGGTGAACTGCCCGAAGCCGAGCTCACGGATTTCAAGGTCGAAATCCCGGCGGACAGAAAGAACGGCGACTACTCCACGAACGCCGCCATGGCGTGGGCGAGAGCTTTCAGACGCGCGCCCGCTATGATAGCCGCGGCTATAACAAAGAACATTGACCTCGAGGGCACCGCATTCTCATCCTGCGAGGCGGCAGGTCCCGGATTCATAAACTTCCGTCTCGCCGACCGCTTCTATTCGGAGATTCTCATGGATATCCGCAAAAAGGGCAGCGACTACGGCCGCTCCGACTTCGGCAAGGGCGAAAAGGTAAATATTGAGTTCGTCTCCGCCAATCCGAGCTTCTCTTCCTCCCTTGAACTCGGCCATGGGGCGAGGCT